>JACCEB010326563.1_pt1 | contig 42452 bp, 17 predicted proteins | sample 7454761 | NCBI WGS metagenome assembly JACCEB01 (sample SAMN15323454, study PRJNA562643) | freshwater metagenome | isolation source: river surface water | place: USA:Blue River Watershed | collected 2017-08-18
AGATACAGGGACAGGGTCAAACAAATCGATAAAAACAACAGTAGACGGAAACAATTGGGTCGACGGCGGCACAACAACTGCAATTCCATACAACACCGTCGCTACCAAAATATCTCCTTTGGGTAACCTTTTTGTGGGTGCTGATCAATATATTTATAATTACGTGGGTACATCGACCACGAATTTAACCACGTGGATATCCAATTCGGCAACGTTTGTAGTGCGAGATTTCGCGTTTTATGCGCCAGTCGTAACAGGTTCGCCGCCACCCATCAACAGTGTCACTCCCCAATTGAACGCCCTGCAAGTCAATTTCGGTGTCACAAGTGATGGCAGTCCTTCGGTGACGAGCTACCAAGCGTCAACCGATAGCACGTTTGCCAGCTCTGTGTTTTCGGCCCCCTCCAGCCCTATCACCATCACGGGATTGGCCGCACAAGCCTACACAGTCTATGTACGCGCGGTGAGCGCCACGGGGCCATGGACATCCACCAGCAACAGCTCCGGTCCCTACACTCCACAGTACGCCGGCAGCGTCACCGTCAGTGCCGTTACCAACACCTCGCAATTAAACGCGTTGGATTTGACCTTCACCACGCCCGTTCCCGGCAACCCCGTGCCGAACACCTACGCCTACTCGGTCAACGGCGGCAGCACCTACGCCAACACGACGCTGACCTCGTTGACGGTCACGGGGGTGCCCAGTGCCCAAGCCACGGTGGTGGCCCGGTCCGCCAACATCGGCATCTGGATGTCCCCCGTGTCCAGTTCCGTCACGGTGTCGCCCTATTACCAAGGCTCGGTGTCCGTGGCCGTGGCCATTCCGGCCAATTACGCCCTGAACACCCTGAGTCTCACCTTCACCACGCCGGTGGTGGGCAACCCGGCGCCCAACGTCTACTACTACTCGGTGGACGGCGGGGCGTCCTTCGGCAACTCGTCCTTGTTGACCACGGCCACGGCCACGGGGCTGCCCAGCGCGCCCATCAGCGTGGTCGCCCGTTCCGCCAACATCGGGATTTGGACGTCCCCCTCGTCCAGCACCGTCACGTTGACGCCCTACTACCAGGGCGGCGCGCCCACCATTGACTCCGTGGGGCTGCAGAGTGCCTCGTACACCATGTCGTTTCCCAACAACTATACGACGCCGGTGACCGGACAAAACGCCAACACCAGCAATTTTGGCGCGGCGTGCTCTAATTACGCCCCCACGGGCAACCAATTGATTGCCTTCGCCAACGCAAACGGGCTGTTTTTTCTGCGGTACGTGAACGGCGCGATCAGCGGTTCGCTGGGTTTTGTCACCCGCAGCTTCGACATTGCACCTCCCCACGCAACCTGGGTCATGGCCTGCGCCTTGACGGCAGCGGGCACACGCCTGATCATTTCGTGCAACAACTACCAAAATGTGACCACAGGAACTGTCTATTTTGCAAACTCCACGGCCCTGCTGAACGGCACCGGCACGTCATTAACCTTCACACGAACGTTGGACACCACCGTGTCGGCATGCGTGGCCTCGCTCGCCGTGACCGCTGACGGGAGTCGGTTGGTTGCAAGCACCATTGGCAACGCCGACGCCAATTACGTTGGCAAGATTCTGTTTTCCACTTGGAATGGTAGCAACTACAGCGTTTGGACCGAAGTGACCACGGCTCCCGCTGCAACGTACAACTACTACGGCATCGACATTACAGGGGACGGAACACGCATTATATATAGCGCCAACGGAAATAACTCTGTAAATTTGGTTTTTTGGGCCAATTGGAACGGCACAACCTACGGAACACCCTCCTCCACGGCCATCGCCAGCACTGCGCGCAAAGTAGCGTTCGTAGACGGAACGGCCAACGGATTCATCAGCACACCGCTGGTGGGAGGCAACCAGTACTTCACGAAAACGGGATCGGGCTACTCCTCCGGCAGTGCCGTCAGTTCTTCCGTTATCATTTCCGGCGCGTACGGTTGGGGTATGGACATTGACAACGCAGGCAACCTGTTTTTCTGGCCGTACGGCAGCTCCACCATTTACCGCACCGCCGGCATCACCCTGACTGCAAACGCCCCCACCCTCGCAATCTCCTTCACGCCCGGTAGCGCTGGCAACCCTGCCGCCACGGCCTACTACTACACGGTCGACGCGTCCACCAACTACATCAATCTGAATTCCACGACCAGTCCCGCGACCCTCCCCAATTTTCCCTCCGGTTCGCATCTGGTGCGTCTCAAGGCCAACGCGACCGTCAACGGCACCACGGTGTGGAGCACGGCCGACGCCACCTACAACTACGTCGTCATCACCGCCGGCAGCACGCCCACCATCGCCAGCGTCGTGCCGAAACTCAACGCCTTCGACGTCACGCTGAACCCGTCCACCAACGGCTCGCCCGACGTCACCAACTACCTGATTGCCTACGACTCCTCCTTCACGACTGTGGAGGCCAACCTGGTTGCCCCCAGTGTGGGCCCCACCACCATCAGCGCCCCTCTCAATCAATCCTACACCATTTATGCCAAAGCCATTGGCGGCAGCGATTGGTCGTCTGCGTACGATTCCTCCGCGGCCACACCTTTTTATGCCGGCACCGCGTCCGTCGCCGCCGTGCCGGTGGTGGCCTCGTTGAATTCGCTGCAGCTCACCTTCACAACGCCGGCAGCCGGCAACCCTCTCGCCAACGTGTATTCGTATTCGACGGACGGGGGCTTCACCTACGTGTCCGGCAGCAGCGGCGTCGTGACCGTCGACAATTTCCCGTCCTTCCAGGCGTCCACGGTCTACGCAACAGTGGGCAACGGGTCCATCTGGACTTCGGCGCCTGTTTCCACGAGCGCAACGCCTTATTACGCGTCCACCGACCCCTCGATCAACAGCGTCGACAGCAGTTTGAACAAATTGGTGGTGCAGTTCAGTGGGCCGACGACCGACGGCAACCCCGCCACGACCACGTATTTGTTTGCGGTCGACGCCAGCGCCGCGGCCAACTTCACCTACAGTGCCACGACCTCTCCTGTGACTATCACGGGACTGAGCACCAAGGGCACCCGCACGATCTACATGAAAACGGTGGGCAATCTTACGGGTACGGGGACCACCGTATGGACATCAAACATCGTGTCTTCCATGGGCCAGCCGTACGTCACGGGTACGGCACCCACGGTTTCCTCCATCCAACCCGGGCTCAACACACTCACCGTGAATTGGAACGCTTCCACGGACGGCTTCCCCGATCCCACGAATTATGTGCTCTCCTACAGCAGTGCCTTCACCACGGAAGAGGCCAACATCGCCATGCCAGCCGACTTGTCGGCCACCCTCGTAGCCCCTCTCAATGAGTCCTACACTGTCTACGTGAAAGCGTTGGGCGGCGACTTGTGGACATCCGCCGCGGGATCCTTGTCGGGCACGCCCTATTACGAAGGCAATGTGGTGGTGGTGGCCGCGCCGGTGGTATCGACCCTGAATGCCCTGCAGCTCACCTTCACAAGCCCCAACCCGGGCAACCCCCCCGCCACCAACTACAGCTACTCCACCGACGGCGGCGCCACCTACACCTCCACGGCGTCAACGTCGGTGACGGCGACGGGATTGCCCAGCGCCTTGTGCACGGTCTACGCCAACGTGAATTCGGGCAGCACGTGGGCGTCCACAACCCCCTACATCACCTCGGCGACGCCCTACTACCGCGGCTCCGACCCGACGTTGTCCGCTCCTCTCGTCTCCGGCATCGGCAAACTGACCGTTGCGTACACGGCCTCCTCGGGCGGCAACCCGGCGGCGTCCAACTACTACTACGCCGTGGACGTGCCCACCGCGTGGGTGCCCGCCCCCGCGACCTCGCCCTTCGACATCACGTCGCTGGCGGGCGGGAGCCACACCGTCTACTTCAAGGCCGAAGGGAACCTGGCCGGCACCGGCACGACGGTCTGGAGTTCTGCGGTGGATTCGTCGGCAGGATATGTCTACGCGATTGGCAGCACACCAACCGTCCAGTCCGTCACGCCCGGCTTGTACGCATTGACGGTGCGTTTCGCGCCGTCCACGGGGTCTTTCCCCGACCTGTCGGGCTACCAGTACGCGTTTGTCAACGCCGACGCGAGTTTTGCGAATGTGCCTTCTTTGGTGGATGGCAACACGTTTACCCTCACGGGCCTGGCCAACCAACCCTACACGGTATACTTGAGAGGATACAACAGCGTGTGGACCACGGCGGTGTCCGCCTCCGCTGCCACGACGCCCTATTACGAGGGCACTGCGGGCCTTACGGCGGTCGTGCCCGCCAACAACGCACTGCAGACGATTCAACTCGACTTTACGTCGACAGGTGGCAACCCGCCGGGCACACGGTTCTTCTACTCGTCGGACGGCGGCATCACCTACGCCAACACCACCAGTGCCACCGCCTTGGTGACCGACCTCCTCTTGAAGCAGGCCTACACGTTCACGATGTATGTGCAGTCGGCCAGTGCGGAGTGGACATCGACCGCCGTCACGGCCACGACCACGCCCTACTACGCCGGCAACACCACCGTGACCGCCGTTCCCATCGTGGGAAACACCAACGCACTCGACGTCACGCTGGGCGGAACCGACGGCAACCCAACGCGCACCACGTATTCGTATTCCACGGACGGCATCACGTTCACGGACACTGTCAACACCAGCTTCCGGTTGACGTCCTTGCAAAACCGTGCGTACACCATCTACGCCAACTCGCGGTCGGGCTCTATCTGGACCTCGACGACCACCAACGTGGTGGCCACGCCCTACTATGCGGCCACGGCAGCCACCATCAATTCCGTGACTACGGTCCAGGGAGTGTATTCAGTGGGCTTCACCAATAACGTTGTCGTTGCCAGCAATTCCAACACTCAGAATTACAACGCTGCTGCATCCGATTACGCGCCGTCGGGCACACAGCTCTTCTTTTTTGCCAATGATGCCGGCCTGCTGCACATGCGAATACAAAACGCCAACTTCACGGGGGCCACCATCGCGGCCACCACAACCACCTTCGACGTGACGCCGCCCTCCGGAACAACGAAAACAATGGCCTGTGCCATCACCTCGGACGGCAAACGGGTGGTCGTTGCCACGGGTTCGTTCCAAGGCGGCAACGGTTACCTCTACTGGGGCGACTGCACGAACCTCTTCAACGGCACGTCGACCGCCATCGCCTTCACCCGCATCCTCGACAGCACGCAGCGCAGCTACAACGCGATCGCGATGACCCCCAACGGTGCGCGGTTGGTCGCGGTGTCCGCACCAGGCACCGTGCAAGTGAGCACGTGGAACGGCACCAACTACACGGAACTGACGAATACGTTGGACACAACCAGCCGCAATTACTACGGAGTCGCCATGACCCGTGACGGCTTGCGCATCGCCTGCACCACGGACGGCAACTTCATTTACTGGGCGGACTGGAACGGCAGTACCTACAACGCCTTCACCACGGTAACCTACCACCCCGGCAACGGCGGCCGCTCCGTGGTCTTTCCCGACGGCACCAAAAACGCCATGGTGACTGTTCCCTACGGAAACCAACGCGAGTACGTTGTGTGGGACGGTACCACAGGCAGTTACGGAAGTGCTACTTCGATTTCCACGACCTATATTCCGGCAGAGAGCAACATCGGCTGGGGCACCTTTGCGGACAGCGCGGGCTACCTGTACACGTGGCAGTACGCGTCCAACAACCTCAACCGGACGCAGGTCACGGTGACGCAAGCGCCGTCGACCACCACCGTCGCCTTCACACCGGGCACTGCGGGCAACCCGCCGGCATTTGCATACTACTATTGGCTGGACAGTTCGGCGGCGTACTTCAACACCGGTTCCCTGTCCCCCAGCTTTACAATCAGTGGCGTGAGTCCCGGCAACCACCAGATCGCTGTCAAATCAAGCGCTTTCTGGGAATCGCCGGATTCTAACGTCTACCATTTTGCGATTACGGCCACGGGCAGCACGCCCACGGTGGCCAGCGTGGTCGTCGGAATCAACCAATTGGACGTCACAGTGAATCCGTCCACGGGCGGCACACCCGACGTCACGAACTACCTCTTTGCGTTCAATTCGTCGTTTGTGCCGGTGCAGGCCAACCTGGTGGCCCCCAACGTGACCGCCACCTTCGCGGGTCTCGCAGATCAATCCTACAACGTGTTTGTGAAGGCGATCGGCGGCAACGTATGGACGTCCGGCACGGACAACGTGACGGCTACGCCCTACTACCGCGGCAACGTGGTGGTCGTCGCCTCTCCTTCGGTGGGCAATTTGAACGCGCTCCGGTTGTCGTTCACATCCCCCTACGTCGGTAACCCCCCGACCACGGATTTCTTGTATTCGGTGAACAATGAGCTACCGGAGACCTCGCTTGCGGCCGTAAACGCAGCTGCCGAAACCTACGTGTTTAACCTGCCGAGCGCCGCCGCAGCCACGGTCCGGGCCAACGCGAAATCGGGCACCACGTGGAGCACCTTGGCGCCGGTGGTCGTGTCCGCCACCCCCTACTACAAACCGCCCACGGACCTCTCCATCAACGGGATCGATAGCAGTTTCAACGCCCTCGTGGTGCGTTTCACGGTGCCGGCCACGGACGGCCACCCCGCCACCTCCCGCTACGTCGCCTCGCTGGACGCGTCCAACTACCTCTACAGCACCACGACGTCGCCGTTGGTCATCCGCAACCTCACCACCGCGGGGGAACGCACGGTGTCGCTGAAGGCGATCGGCAATTTGACGGGCACGTCCACCACGGTATGGACATCCAACGTTGCGGTCGCCACTGGACAGCCGTACGTGACGGGCAACGTGCCGACGTTTTACACGGTGGTGCCGCAACTAAACGCCTTTGCGGTGACGCTGAATGCATCCACGGGCGGCTACCCGCCGCCAACGCACTACCTAATCGCGTACGACAGCCTGTTCACCGACGTGCAGGCCAACCTCGCGACGCCCACATCGGGGAGCATCACGGCCACCCTGTCCGCTCCTCTCGATCAACCGTACGCTCTGTATGCAAAAGCGATCAGCGGCAACGTGTGGACCTCCTCCATCGACTCGTCGTCGGCCACGCCGTTCTACCGCGGCAACGTGGTGGTGGTGGCGACGCCCTCGCTGGGCAACCTGAACACGTTGCGCTTGTCGTTCACGTCGCCGTACGTGGGCAACCCGGCCATCACGAACTTCTTGTATTCGGTCAACAATGTGTTGCCGGAGACCTCTCTTGCAGCGACGAATGCGGCGGCCGAAACCTACGTGACCGGTCTGCCCAACACCCTGTGTACGGTGCGCGGCAACGGCCAATCGGGATCGGAGTGGAGCACGGTGGAACCGTACGTGGTCACGTCCACGCCCTACTACACGGGCACGGATCCGGTGTGGGCGTCGGTTTCCTCGGGTATTGGCCAACTGACGGTATCGTACACGGCGTCCACGGGCGGCAACCCGGCGGTGACCCAGCACTTCTATGCAGTGGATGCGTCCTTGACGCCGGGTGCGTGGACGTTGGCTCCTTCGTCGCCAACGACAACGTTTGACATCACCGGTTTGGCGGGCGGCAACCACACCTTGTACTTGCAATCCTTCGGCAACTTGAACGGCGGCAGCGGCAGCAGCAGCACCGTGGTGTGGTCGTCGGCCGTCGACACGTCTGCAGGCTATGTGTACATTGTCGGTTCGGTGCCCACCATCCAACGCGTTGTGTCGGGGTTGAATGCCTTGACCATCACCTTCGAACCGTCGGTGAACGGATTTCCGGCAGTCACCGACGCCGACTACGAGTACGCATTCACCAACGTCGACGGCAGTTTTGTCTCCGTTCCCACGCCGCTCGTGAACGGAAACACCTTTACGATATCGGGGCTCACGGACGCCTCCTACAATGTGTATTTGCGAGCGGTCGGCAAAACGGACAACGGAACCACACGTGCGTGGGTTTCCGCGGCAGATGCGTCGTTCGGACGTCCTTACTTGACGCCCACGGCCGGCCCGCAGAACATCGACGTCGACAGCAGCTTGAACGCGTTGGTCGTATATTTCACGAAAGAACCGGGTGGATACCCCGACGCCACCACCTACTACTACTGGTTGGACGGATCCTTTGTGGATGCGGGCGTGGCAACCTCCCCCGTTGTCATCGGCAACCTCAACGCGCCCGTCCAGCACCACATTGCACTGAAGGCGGTGTTCTTGGACAGCAATGGGGGGATAGTGTGGGAGTCGCCAGTGTCCAGCACCTCCAACGGCGAACCCTACATCGATCCCATCGCGGGACCCACCATCACCGCCGTGGACAGCAGTTTGAACGGGTTGGTGGTGCATTTTACCCGGGAGGTAGGCGGCTTCCCGTTGGCGTCGTTCTATGCCTTTTCCGTGGATGGCGGGAACACCTTCACGGAATCCGTCACCACCACGGCGTCTCCTCTCGTTATTGGCAACCTCACTACCACGGGTGCACGCGACGTGGTCTTGCGCGCGATCTTCAACGACCCCTCCAGCGGACTCCGCGTGTGGGACGCCGACAGCCCCACCGCCGTGAGCGGCCAACCCTACGTCCGACCCAACGTGGCGCCGGTTCTCCAGTCGCTGACGTCGCAGGCAAACGCCCTGTCGGTGTCCTTTCTGCCGCCCACGGGCGGGTACCCCAACCCCACGACCTATTTGTACCGGTTGGACGGCAGCAACAGCGCGTTGGTGGACGCCAACACCACCGCCTCACCCTTTACGATCAGCGGCCTCGGACAACCCGTGGCCCACACCGTGTCCGTCGTGGCGCGGTTCGTGGACCCCAGCAGCGGCGACGCGGTGTGGACCACCGAGGACTCCAACGCCGAGACGCAGTACCCGTACGTTGCCCCCTCCGTGGCGCCCCATATTGACCAGGTGGTCAGCGACCTCAACCAAGTCTTGGTCTACTTCACCGATTCGTCCGGCAGTTACCCGCCCCTGCCCAACAAGTACTTTGTCTCCGTGGACGACGGCGCCACGTTCAACGAAGTCGTGGGATCGATCGCGTCGCCCATCGCGGTGCCCTTGACCGACGTGGCGCCCCCCGACGGCTACCTCGTCCGCCTCTACGGTCAATTCGTGGACCCGCAGACGTCGCAGGCACAATGGGATTCGTCCAACTCGAACGCGGTGGCGGGATTTCCCTACATCCAGCCCACGGCGCCGAGCAACGTGGTCGTGGACAGCAGTTTCCAACGACTGGTAGTAAACTTCGTGCCACCAGCCAACGGCAACCCCGAACAACCCACCGCTTACTACTGCGGTGTCGACGGCGTCTTTTTCCGTGCGGCAGAAACCGCATCGCCCATCGTGGTCGCCAACCTGTTCACGGCAGCCGCGCGCACCATCACCTTGTACGCGGTGTTCGAACAGAGCGGAAACACGGTGTGGACAACGGATGTGTCGCCCATCACCTCGACCTCCATCCAAACGCCCTACATCATCGGCAGCGCGCCCGTTATCAACACGCTGCTGACCGAAAGCGCCTTCCACGCACTCCGTGTCTACTTTGCGCCCACGACCGACGGCTACCCCGCCCCCCTGCGCTACTACTACACGTTGGATGCAGGGAACACGTTCGTCAACGCGGGCACCACGACGTCCCCCATCGACGTCTCCGGACTCACGGTGGCCACCACATACACCGTGCAACTGCAGGCCGACAACGGCATCGGCAACACCGCCTTGTCCAACAGTACGTCGGGCATCCCGTGGGTCATCGGCAGCAAACCCACCATCCGCGCCATCACCAGCGCACCCAACAGTCTGCAGGTGGCGTTCGACGACTCCTCGGGCGGCTACCCCGCCCCCTCCGCCTACTACTACACGGTGAATTCGACGGACCCCAACGCCCGCGTGCTCGCGGCCGAAACCCAATCGCCCATCACGGTGACCGCGGGCCTCACCGCCGCGGTCGACTACACGATCCGCATTGCGGCGTTCAATGCGGCCGGCTACACGGAGTTGTCGGACCCCTCGGCGGGCAAGCCGTACGTGACCGGCGCCCCACCGGTGATCACCAACGTCTCGGGCGGCGTCGAAAAACTGATAGTCTCCGTCAACCCGCCGGTAGGCTGCTTCCCGGACCCCTTCACATACTACTATTCGCTGGACAATGTGGACTTTTTCGATGCCAACACGGCGGTATCGCCGATCGAGGTGCCGACGCCCAAACAGGCGACGACCTTTGCCGTCTACTTGATGGCACGAAATTTGGCCGGCAACACCGCGGTGTCCGATCCGGCCTACGGAACACCGCTTATCGTGGGCGCGCCCCCCGTCATCAATTCCGTCACCACCCCTGCGTTGAATGTGTTGCGTGTGGCCTTCAACCTCAACAACAGCTCCGGCACGGCCAACGACACGCTCTATTACTCCGTCGACGGGGCCAATACGTTCGCCTCCACGTCGTCGATCCAAAGCCCTCTCGATATTTCCGGGCTCTTTGTCGCCAAAGACTACGGCGTCGTCATCAAGGCCGGCAGCGCAGCGGGCAACACGGAACTGTCCAACCAAGTGCACAAAGTGCCGCTGGTGATCGCTTCCGCCCCGCAAATCCAAGCGATCACACCCGGACTCCAGCGCTTGACGGTGGCCTTCGGGCCCTCCACGGACGGCAACCCCAATCCCACGACCTACTACTACTCGTTGGACAACGGCAACACCAACGTCAACGCGGAAACCGCCAGCAGCCCGCTCGTCATCCAAAGCGGCGTCAACGACGCCGTCACCTACACCGTGCGCATCCGCGGTTACAACGCCACGACGGGCTTCACGCCCCTTTCCGACGCCTCCTTCGCCATGCCCTACGTGGTCGGCCAGGCCCCGGTGATCACCGCCGTCGACCCCAGTTTGCAACGGCTCGTCGTCGCCTTCGATGCGCCCCTCAACGGCAACCCGCCCCCCACCACCTACTACTACTCCCTCGACGGCGGCAACCAGTACGTCGACGCAAACACCACGGTCTCCCCTCTCACCGTTTCCGGGTTGACCGTCTCCACGGCGTACACGGTGCGGTTGCAAGCGTTCCATCCTCTCCTTGGGAACACACAACCCTTCACGTTTGGGACTGCCGTGGCGCCGTTCAACGTCGGTAGCACCCCCGTAATCAGTCGCATAACGAGTGCCCTGCAGAGCCTCGTGGTGGAATTCACGGACTCCACGAACGGCAACCCAACGCCCTATGTGTACGTTTCGACGGACGGCGGCAACACCTTTGCAAACTCCCACGCCACCGTGTCGCCAATCACCATCGCGGGACTCACGGAGAACCGTCTTTACGACGTCCAACTCCAAGCCGTCAACGCAGTGGGCAATTCGGCCGCCTCCGCGACGGTCTCGGGACGGCCCTGGATCGTCGGCAACGCCGCCATCATTACGCAAGTGGAGAGCCGTCTGCAAAGCATCGCGGTGTATTTCACCGGCTCCACGGACGGCTATCCTACACCCACCACGTACTGGGTGTCGCTGGACAACGGCAACACGTTCACGGATGCGGCCGCCACCGCCAGCCCCATCGTCATCCACGGCCTCACGCAGGTGGCGCGCTACGACGTCGTACTGAAGGCGCAAAACGCGGCGGGCAACACGGCGCCGTCCAACACAGTGGTCGGCGAGCCCTACATCGTGGGGTCCGAACCCACAATCGCATCGGTGGACAGCAGTTACAACGCGCTCTTAGTGCACTTTGCGTTGTCCTCTGGCGGCTTCCCGAGTTTCCCGCAACGCTACCTCTATTCGTTAGATAACGGGCTGTCCTTCGTCGATGCCGGCAACGTGGCGTCCTCCCCTCTCGTGATCGCGGGATTGACTTCGCCGCAGAGTTACACCGTGCAATTACAAGCCGAGTATGTGGGCGGCAACACGTCGGTGTCCACGGGTCCAGCGCAAACCCCCTACGTGATTGGGTCGGTGCCAACCATAGTGGCCCCCATCGTCAGCCAGCGCAACGCCCTCTCCGTTGCCTTCACCCCGTCGACCAACGGCTTCCCGGCCCCCTTCGTGTACTATTCCGTGGACGGCGGCAACACGTTCGCCAACGCGGGGACGAACACCTCGCCGCTGACCGTGACCGGCCTGACGGGTCTCGCACCCTACAGCGTGGTGCTGAAAGCGGTCTATGGGCCCGCAGGCAACACCGCGGCCAGTGCAGCCGTCGCTGGCCAACCCTACGTGGTGCCTTCCGCGCCCACCATCACGCAAGTCGACAGCAGCAACGAGGCGGTGATTGTGTCGTTCACGCAGCCGGCGGACGGCTACCCGAGTCCCACGACCTACTATTACTCCAAGGACGGCGGGATCAACTTCCTCGACGGTGGCGTGGCCGCCTCCCCGCTGGTGGTGCGCGGGTTGACGCAGCACGCGGTCTATTCGTTCTCGTTGTACGCCGTGACTGCTGGCGGCGACACGGCCGTCTCCAACACGGTGTCGGGCGAACCGTGGATCGTGGGGTCGGTGCCGTCGATTGCACAAATCGACGCGAGTCTGCAGGCCCTCGTGGTGCGCTACAACCCGTCGCTGAACGGCTACCCCGCGCCGTCGGCCTACTACTACTCCTTGGATTCCACGTCGCCGTCCGATTTCCAACGCGCCACGCTGTGGGACGCCAGCAACAACCGGTTCACCATTGCGGGACTCCTCGTGAGCCGGCCGTACGCCGTGCGGATCTTTGCCCAAAACGCGGCGGGCAACACAGCGGCGTCGCCCTCGCTGAGCGGGACGCCATACACGTTCGGCAACGCGCCCGTGATCACACAAATCGACAGCGTGTTGCAGGGCGTAGTCGTCAACTACCAACCCACGGTCGGCGGCACCCCCGCGCCCGTACATTACTATTCGGTGGACGGCGGCAGCTACGTGCCGGTGAACGGCAGCGCGCTCTCGGCCACGCAGTTTGCCATCGCGGGCTTGATGCTGCCAAAAACCTATGCCGTCCGGGTGATTGCCGTGAGTTCGGCGGGCGAATTGATTTCCACCACGGCGTCCGGTGAGCCCTGGATCGTGGGGTCCGTGCCCACCATTCTGCAGGTCGACAGCAGCGACCAAGCGCTCGTGGTGTCCTTTGCGCCTTCGACGGGCGGCCAACCCGCCACGCCCACATCCTACGAATACACTGTGGACGGGGGCGCCACGTTCGCGAACACCCAAACACTCAGCAGCCCCTTCGTGATTGCCTCGCTGTCGCTCGGCACGTACGATGTGCAACTGCGCGCGGTCTACCCCGGCGGCGCCACGGCGGCCAGCGCGTCCGTGCAGGGGCAGCCCTACGTGATCGGCTCCGCCCCCGTCATTGACGCTGTGGACAGCGCCGACCAAGCACTCGTGGTGCGTTTCTCCGAAACCACGGACAGCCACCCGCTCCCGGACACGTACTACTACACGTTGGACGGCGGCAACACGTTCGCCGACGCGGCCACGACCACCTCTCCGTTCGTCATCGGCGGGTTGACCACGGCGACCGAACGCGCCGTGCAATTGGTCGCACACAACCCGGCGCTCGGCAACACGGCCGCCTCCAACGCTGTCGCGGGGACCCCCTGGGTGGTCGGCAGCGCGCCCGTCCTCGGCAACGTCGTCAGCCAGCTGAACGCACTGGTGGTGTCCTTCGCGGCATCCACGGGCGGCAACCCGGCCCCCGCCGGCTACCAGTACACGTTGGACGGCGGCAACACCTTTGCGGACGCCGGCGTGCTGCAATCGCCCTTCGTGGTCAGCAACCTCACCGTGCTGCAGGACTACACCGTGCAACTCCGGGCGGCTTACCTCACCGGCAACACAGCCGCATCCAATGCGGTGGTGGCCCGTCCGTGGATCCTCGGTTCCGCGCCCACGATCACCCAAGCGCGCGGGGCCTTCCAACGCGTGGAGGTGGAGTTCACGCCGTCGCAGGGGGGCAACCCGCCCCCCGCCACCTACTTTTACTCAGTCGACGGAGGGGCGTCTTTCCAGGACGCTGGCACGACGGCCTCCCCCTTGGTCCTGGGTGGATACACGGCACCGGCCACGCTGCAAATCCAATTGTATGCTGCCAGCGAAGCGGGCAACTCGCCGGTGTCCAACACGGTGGTGGGGGAGCCGTGGGTGGTCGGCACGGCACCGAACATCAGCCGTATCGACAGCAGCAACCAAAGCCTCGTGGTGACGTTCCGCGGACCACAAAACGGGTTTCCGGCACCGACCACCTACTATGTGTCCACCGACAACGGCAACACGTACGTGGAAGCGGGTAACATCAGTTCCCCGTACACCGTTCCGGGACTGGCCGTGGCGAAGGACTATTTCGTGCGTCTGATCGCGCGCAACGCCGCCGGCAACACGGCACCTTCGGCGGCGGTGGCTGGGCAGCCCTTCGTCATCGGGACGCCGCCGGTGCTCGCCAACACCAGCAGTGGATTGCAGTCCCTCACCGTGTTCTTCGAACCCACGCAAAACGCGAATCCTGCAGTCACCACGTACTACTACTCGGTGAATGGGGGCGCGTACATCAACGCCCAGCGGGCCACGTCGCCGATCACGGTGTCCGGTCTGACCACGGCCGGCACGTACTCCATCGCCCTGTTCGGCGCCAGCGCCTTCGGCAACACGCAGGTGTCCAACACCGTGTTCGGGGAGCCGTGGATTGTGGGAACCGCACCGCAGATCACGACCTTGACGCCCTACCTGCAAGGGGTGTCGGTCGCGTTCGCTCCCTCCACCGGCGGTCACCCCGCGCCGCAAACCTACTACTTCTCCGTCGACGGCGGCAACACCTACGTGGACGCGCAGACCACGGTCTCCCCAATCGCCATCGGCAATCTCGTCGCCGCCGCCCCCTACGCCTTCGCCTTGAAGGCCTACAACGACACCGTGGGCTTCACCGCCAACTCGGCCGTGAAAACCGCCACCCCCTGGGTCGTTGGCGGCGCACCCGTAGTGTCCAACGTCGCGTCGGCAGTCAATGCGTTGGTGGTGTCCTTCGTCGGATCCACCGGCGGCAACCCGCCCCCCACCACGTACTCCTACACGTTGGACAACGGGATCACCTACGTGAACATGAACACGACGGTGTCGCCATTCACCATAGGGATTTTGACGACCGTCGGACCCCGCACGGTGCAACTGGTCGCCACCAACGCTGCGGGCACCACGGCCCCCTCCAACGCGGTGTCGGGGCAGCCCTTTGTCCGCGGCGACCGCCCTGTGATCACCCGCATACAGAGCGGCTACCAAAGCCTCTCCATCGAATTCGACGCGAGCGGCGGATACAACGGCTACCCCGCGTTGACCACCTACTTCTACTCGCTGGACGACGGAGCCACCTACACGAACGCACACACGACGCAATCGCCCATCGCGGTGTCCAACCTGTTTTTGCCGCTGCCCTATACCGTCCGGCTCATGGGCTACAACGCCGCCGTGGGCAACACACAGCCCTCCTTGGCCGTCGTCGCCACGCCCTATATCATCAGCAGCGCGCCCAACGAGGTCAGCGTCACCCCCGCCTTGGAGTCCCTGGTCGTCGAGATCGACCCCGCCACCGACGGGTACCCCGCGGCCTACACCTACAAGTATTCGCTCGACGGCGTCGCCTACACGGACCTGCAGTCCAACAGCACCACCATCACCGTGCCGCAACTGACGGAACTGCGCCGCTACACCGTCTCCATCGTGGCCGTCAACAACGCCGGCACCTCCTCCCCTCTCGTTGTCCAAGGTACACCCTACATCGTCGGCAGTGCGCCCACGGTCGCCTCCGTGCAGGACGTCCCCAACGGCATCGTGGTGCAGTTCGCGCCCTCCACCGGCGGCAACCCCTCTCCGTCCACCTACTACTACTCCCTGAACGGAGGCACGAGCTACGTGAATGCCAACACCGCCGTGTCGCCGCTGGTTGTGACGGGCCTGCTGCCGGCCCCCTACGCCTTCCGACTCAAGGGCTTCTCGCCGGCCACTGGGTTCACGCCCGCCTCGTCCCCCGCGGTCTTCGGCAACGTCTCCGGGGTCGGCAGCGCGCCGGTCATCACCAGCATCGCGGGCGTACAAAACGGACTCATCGTCAACTTCCAGCCCTCGCTCGGCGGCAACCCGCCGCCCACCACCTACTACTATTCGCTGGACGGCGGCGAGTTCGTCGACGGCCACGTACAGGGCTCCCCTCTCATCATTACTGGACTCAACGTCATCAAATCGTACGCCGTGCAAGTGTTCGCGGCCAGCGAGGTCGGCAACACGGCCGTCTCCCCCGTCGAGTACGGCATGCCCTTCCTGGTGGGCGGCCCGCCCTCCATCACCGGCCTGGTGGTCGACGAAAACGCCCTCACACTGACCGTGAACTTCTTGGAATCCGGCGGCAACCCACCCCCCGTCGCCTACGAGTACTCCCTGGACAGCGGCGCGACCTACGTCAATGGCAACACGGCGCATTCCCCCATTGTTATCCAAAACATCGACCTCTTCGGATCGTACACCGTCACCGTGCGCGCCATCTACGCGTCGCCGCCGTCGCAGAGTGCCTCGTGGACCAGCAACCGCGTCGAACCCGCGCCTCTCGTTCTCTCCGTCACCACGGACTTCAACGTCCTCACCGTCGCCCTGCAGCGCCCCGACCCCGCCCATTACCCCGCCCTCGAAGCCTACTACTATTCACTCGACGGAGGCGCCACCTACGTCAGTGCGGGCACCAACCAGTCGCCCATCGCGGTGACGGGCCTCGACAGCGGCACCACGTACGCCGTCCTTATCCGCGGCAAAAACGTGTTCGGCCTCGACACGGAAGCCGCCGCCATCACGAGCACCACGCGGTCCGTAGCCAATTTCTTCGTGAATGCCATGAACCCTGCAGGCAACCGCCGGCGCCCCATTTTTGTCGGCCCACAACCAAAATTCACGGTGCTGCCCACCGGCAACAACAACAACGCCAAAAACACCAGCCAAAAATACTCCGATTACGTCAACGGACCCCACGCAACACGCCGGTAAACCGACGCGCAACATGGCCCATCGAATAGGAGTTAAAGAAACATATTCGTATTTCTGCAACGCATATGTTTCGTTTGTGACGATACCCCCCCCACTTCTCCATCCGTCTCTCCTGCTTATCCCCTCCCCCTCATGGCGGCGACCAACTGTATCTTCCTGTGTATTTTCAACAACCCCGGCTACGTCGATTTGGGGTTTCTGCTCATCGAGAGCATTTTTCTGTACGGACGAATCGATGACTGCACCGACGTCGTTGTGTACACGTCGTCGGCCTTTGTGCAACGCTTTCGCCAGAGCCATTTGTGGAACCCACGCGTACGGTTCGCCGTGCACGACGGCTACGCGACCGTCGACGCCGCCTGCAAAGCGCGGTTGGACCTCTTCCACTTGCCCCTCATCCAGCAAGCCCAGTACACCAAATTTCTCTATTTGGACACCGACGTCCTCGTCAAGTCCGATCTCCGTCCTCTCTTTGATTTGGCCACGGAGGACGTTCTCTACGCCAAACGCGAAGGAACCATCGACTGCGAAAGCGATTACTGGGGAAGGACCCTGTTTGGGCCACGACTTCTCGACGAATACGGGCCCGAAGTCCCCGCGTTCAACAGCGGCGTCCTCCTCTTCCGCAACTGCGAGACCATGCACTCGCTGTTCGACGCCATTCGCCGAGACACGGCGCAGCGTCCCGACGACAGCACGTTCCACGACCAACCCTACTTTGTGTACCATGCGTTCCAAATGCGTTGTTACAACAACTACACGCTCGACCCCTTCGTCGGCTTGAACGACCACGACGTGCACTCCCGCCACATCGTCCACCATTTTTCCGGTTGGCCCGGCCACCACGAACACAAGTTGGCACACATGCACCGATTCCTTGCACAAAAACAGGCCGAGGAAGCGGAAAAAACGAAAGCCTTGGCAACGCAGGTCATCCACGAGTACTTGATGCCGATCATTCACCGACTGGGCGAACCTCTCGAGGGCAACCTGTTCACGCGCCACCACTCCACCGAATTTAGCGACGTCTTTCTGCACAAAATCTACAATTTGCATACCCTCGCGGCCAGCTCACACATTCAAAAAGTCCTGGAAATCGGATTCAACGCGGGCTTTTCGGCGCTGTTGATGCTGTTGGCCAATCCGCGCCTGCAGTTGACGGCGGTGGACATCGCTGAACACGCCTACACGCGACCGTGCTACGAGGTCCTCCGGCAGATGTTCGGCGACCGCATCGAGTTGTTGGTCGGCGACAGCACCGAGGTCCTTCCGCGGATCAAATCGGATGCAGCCACCGCAGCACCGGAGTACGACCTCATCCACATCGACGGATGCCACGACCCCTCGGTCGCCCACGCCGACATCGTCAATTCCTACAGTTTGTCGAAATACGGCACGGTGCTGGTGATGGACGACTACGACTTCCCCAATTTGCATGCGCTCTGGGACGCCGCCGTCGATTTTTACCGCCTGCCACCACTCGATGTGCCGTTGTTTCCCTGCCGAGAACACGACGTCCGCCAAGTGCAGCCGTTCGCGCCATGAGCGGCATCCCCACCCCAACAATAACAACAACTCCAACCGGACAACAATTTCTTGTCTTGTCGTAGTGTATATTTTCCGTTCGGTCTATCCACTACGACAAGTGTTTGCGTACTGCAAAATGTGGTCTCGATTTCCCTTCCGCCGCACCACCTTGCGCCGCCGTAGCGCCCGCCGCCAACGCGGTGGCTACATCGCCAGCAAAGACGCCAGTCGGCTGTCCAGAATGCGCAGTCGCCAATCCATGACTCCACGATCACAGATGAAGGGACGTCGCGAGGACCGCTTTTCACACAGACGTTTCCGCAATCGTGCCGTCGACACGCACAAATAAAGGGTGTGTGGTCACTTGTTCTGCATTTCCTGCTGTAGTGGCTGTTGCTGCTGTAGTGGCTGTTGCTGCTGTAGTGGCTGTTGCTGCTGTAGTGGCTGTTGTTGCTGAAGCAGGGTTTGCTTCAATTTTTCCAAATACAAAATGGCGTCCATGTGTTCTTCCTGGGCGTGCTGCACCCAATCCAACACATCCAAGTCCTGGCGGTCCAGGTCGGTGCCGTATTTTTGTTTGCCGAATTGGGCACGGTCCATGAATTTTTCGATGACCGTGCGCACAATGCTGTCGGGTTGAAAGGCCGCAACATCGGGTGTGGACAAAGGAGCAGTCGTCGGATTATTCATGTAATTGTGCAGCAAATAGAAACAAATGATCAGCAGAATGACCATAACACAACGCAATTTGGCATAAATAGTTTTTGAAAAGAACTCTTTATGTGTTTTTGGAATCTTCTGACATGCTCCGCAAAATAATCCATTGCTCACACGCCATGAGAAGGTGAAAACAAAAATGATATCGGTACCATGACTCCTCCTGCAGAGTCCATTTTTGGGAAGATCGGTAATAACAGTACAGAATAAGCAATAACCCACTGTATGCTGGAACGGCAAATTCAACTTGGCGTACATAGACAATTCCGTTGCCCACGAAAACGGCAAAGGAATACTTTGCAAACAGCAGATCCATTTGACGGCGCCAAGAGTACGTCGCTTTTCTCCAATAATTCGCAGATATCAACGACGTTGCCACCAAGAGGAGCGAAAACGAGTTCAACCGCTGCAAATATGCATACCCTGCCGGCAACAAGAAAAACCCAGACGACAACACCAGCCATTTCGTTTGCGGCCAAGGAGCCACATACTTTTCCGGCAACACGCTTGGACCCAAAAAAGTCATGGCAATTTATTTTTTGAAAAATACGGGGCTATTTTTACACAATTATAAACAAAAATATACACTGGACGAACAAACAACCCATTCTTTATGTGTATTTTGGAATCTTCAGACTTATCCACAACCCCTGCACAAATGTACGGGTTCGCCTTTTACCGTTTGCACGGGGCCTTGATTGCACGAAGCGGTTGGGAAATTCGGGATTTTTAAAAATTGAGAGGTTGCAGAAAAAACATTTGTAACAATTTCACGTTCTGGGTACTTAAAGGATCACCAGAAAGGGCGAGCAAAAGTTGTCTGAAAAAAGGTAAAAAAATAGGGGATTTCAAGGACCCATGGGGGATTTTGGAGGGAGCGATTCTTGTGCTTCCTTGGGGGGGGGTCCAGGAAGGGACTCCCTTCCAAAAACAATTATAACAATTAGTGAATTTGGGTACTTAAAGGATTTCATGAAAAGAAGAGCAAAAGTTGTCTGAAAAAAGGTAAAAAAATAGGGCATTTCAAGGACCCATAGGGGATTTTGGAGGGAGTGTTTATTGTGCTTTCTTGGGGGGTCCAGGAAGGGACTCCCTTCCAAAAACAATTATAACAATTAGTGAATTTGGATACTTAAAGGATTTCATGAAAAGAGGAGCAAAAGTTGTCTGAAAAAAGGTAAAAAAATAGGGGATTTCAAGGACCCATGGGGGATTTTGGAGGGAGTGTTTATTGTGCTTCCTGGGGGGGGTCCAGGAGGGGGTTTGCAGAAAAAACAAATGTAACAACAATTTTTCTGCTGGAATTGTTTCCTCTCCATGTAACCCACAAAACATCCATTTCAAACAACATCAATCCGATTGTGCAACGAATTCCACGCCTCCAGACGACGGCGACCAGGCCCCTTCGGGGCCCCGGAGCTGTCGTACTCTTGCGTCGATCCCCTTGCAAATCCATTGTTTTCGACCAATATTGAGAGGATCCACTCGCCTCTCAATATTTTCAATTTCAAACCCATTTGTGCAATCAAACAGCCGCAACACGCAACTCACGGTGCACAAAGTCGCCAATTCACCCGCAACCTACAATTCATCAAAGTCCAATGTGAGAGGCGAACGCGAACCGTCCAAATCGGTGATTTCCATCCCCGACAAATCCATCATGTCGCCGTCGTCGATGCGAATCGCCGGCAGGGGCACGTCCTCGTCCTCCTCTTCGGATTCCTCTTCCAATTTCCGTTGCATGTTGCGCTCCATGCTGATTTCCTCCAGCCTCTCGATGGTTTTGGGTGCAATGATTTCTTCGCGCTGGTTGTCCACAGTCACGACCTCGTCCACGTCGTTGAACGACAACCGCGTCGTCACCGGCCCGGCGTCCACATTCTGGATCGCGGGCACCACCTCCGGCGGCGGCTCCTCCTTCGGGAGTTCGTAGCCGTCCCCGGATTCGCCCGACGAACCGTCGCCCCCCTCCGCACCCGTCTCCTCTCCCCCGTTATTCTTGTCGCCGTCCGTTTCCTCCTCCTCTTGCACCGGCTCAATCACGACTTCCTCCTCGTGCTCGATGCTTTCGTCTAAATACGCACGGATAATGGCTTCGGTGGGAATGCTGTCGCGGATGGACGCCAGCACGCACTCTTGCGCAATCAACTCCAACTCCCGATTGTTTTTTTGCACAGCGAGAGGAGTGATGTTCTTCTCAAACAGGTAGACATTCATGTAAATTTTGCGGGCCAAATGGATGTACGCCTTGTGCAAAAACGCGTCCAACTTGGGGATGCTGATGTCGACCTTCTTTTGTTTGTTGCCGACGCGCACGCAGGTCAGCGCCTTCAGCTGGTTGATGTGCACGCAGGTGATCAAATCTTCTAAATACCCGCACCCACTGCGCTCCACAATGCGTTTGCGTTCCTCCTCGATGATTTCGGTGTTCCATTTCGGCACGCGGCACAGCAGGTTTTGGAAAGTCATCAGGTATTTCGGCGCCTCGTCGTTCTCAATGGACATTTTCCAGGCTTCGTTGAAAATCGATTTGACGCCTTCGATTAAAAGGGGCGTCAAAATGTTCACCAACCGCGCGCACCACTCGTCGCGCGAATACTGCAAATTGGCCGGTACGAAATCGTCCATCGCGGTTGACTGACTAAAATCGTCTGTGAATCGGGAGAGGGATTTTCGAAAAAAAACTTCTTTCTATAAACGGAACGTCTTTCTGTTTTGCGTGGTTTTTGACGCGATCCGTCCTCCCCATCCCTCTCGATTACCCCCTCAATTACCCCTCGATGGCAGCATCGGGGGTCTGGGCTGATCGCACAATGGGTTGTGCAATGCGCCCCGTTTGGGGGGAAGCAGAAAACATTTCCGTTCTCGACGAGAGGGGCGCCGAAATGCGGCGCGTCCTTGCTTTGCAGACAAGTTCTTTGCGGATGAAGTCGCGGAGGTTGCGGTGCATCGCTCGGTATTCCGCCGTGTCTTTGCTCGTGCCCATCGCCTGGAGGTGGTGTTTTTGCAGGATGCGGACCAAGCCTTCCCAGGCCGGCGAACGCGCGAGTTCTTCCGGCGCCCGGAAGAGCAAGGACTCCATGTACGTTTCCAGATCGGTCAAGAGGTCGGTTTCGGCCGGCGGGATGAGAGCCAGCAGGTCGGAATAGACGTCCGTGACTTGGCGCCGTTGCCGGCGACGGGGGCGCGACGTGAGCGCGTTGCGTTCTGGATCTATGTTTTTTGTGTCCGTCATGGGGTTGTTGTTGTTGTTGTGTGCAAAATGATCAATTATGGGATGCAAAATAATCGCTTTATAACTTTATTTCATTTCATTCTGCGTGGCAATTCAAACACAAACATCACACATCTGCTTTTCCAAAAAAACAACAACACGGTCAACGTGGAATGCCAGGAGCAATTATGCTTTGGAGCTTGGCTTTGCTTTCTTCGTTCAAACACCGGAGCCGCTTCTCGATCCGCATGATGTTGATGAGTTCCACGGAGGCCGCCACTTCGTCCGGTGTCACATGGAGAAGGACCACCGACGTCAACGGCGTAGCCACGGTGCTGGCCACGTGCACATCAGGCAACGACGTATTTGGACAAACAGATGCATTCATAATTGATTAATTGATGAGCAAAAACAACGGAAAAACAGGGGGGCTCACTGACGTAATTACATTGTGACCGGCCATCTGGCGCCTTCTGCCGGACACGACATTCGCGTGGATGGTATGTCCCGAAAATTGAACACCACGCTGCAAACAGGTGGTATTCCATAAGTCCACAAGAGAGGTGAACATGTGCACAATGGAAATAGCAAACGGCGGATCTACCTCTCTCCTTCAATGACACAATTTTATGTTCTGCAACGAGAGGACGACATGCCGGTGCTTTGTAACCAACCTTACGGCCAAGCCGCGATGGAGGCACACTTTGCGCGCTTCCCGTTTCCTCTCAGTGATTTCCAGAAATATGCGATTGAAGCCATTGTGCTGGGCCAGCACGCTTTGGTCTGCGCACCCACGGGGTCGGGCAAAACGCTGCCGGCGGAGTTCGCCATCGACTTTTTTACCGCACAAGGCAAAAAGGTCATTTATACCAGCCCGATCAAAGCGTTGTCCAACCAAAAATACTACGAATTTTCGGCAAAATTTCCGCACCTCTCGATCGGTCTCTGCACGGGCGACATCAAAACGAATCCGTCAGCGGACGTCATCATCATGACGGCGGAGATACTCAACAACCGGCTGTTCCAATTGCGCCGCGAAGAGGGGGGGGTGGGGCAGGAGAAGGAAACACCCCAGGAATCGGCCTTTGGCCTCTCGTTTGCCTTCGGCCTCTCGTTCGAAATGGATTTGGAGAGGGAACTGGGCGTGGTGGTCATGGACGAAGTCCACTACATCAACGACGCCGACCGCGGCCACGTCTGGGAGCAAACGATCATGACCCTGCCACCCACGGCACAAATGGTCATGTTGAGTGCTACGCTGGACAATCCGTACCAATTTGCGGAATGGATTGAGAGGGCGCAAGCGGACGCGCCGATCCGCAAGCAGGTCTACCTGGCAGAAACACGGCACCGCATCGTGCCTCTCAGTCATTATGCCTACTTTCCGCCGGCGCCGAAGTTTTTGACCAAGCACGTGAAAACGACGCCGATGGAAGCGGTCGTCAAGGACGGAACCAACTGCCTCGTGCCCCTCCTGACCGCGGGGGGCGCGTTTTCCGACGAGGGCTACCGCACGGTCGAGCGGCTGGTGGACACGTGGAAAGCGGCCTCGCCCACCGGCCAAATGCCCGGCCGCAAACAAACGCTGAACGCCTTGGCGCAATTCATGAAAGGGAGCGACGACATGGACAAGGACGATTCCATGTTGCCGGCCATTGTGTTTTTGTTTTCGCGCAAACTCGTGGAGGAGTGCGCCGCGCACATCACGGCCAACGTCCTGCCCTTTGACAGCAAGATCCCCTACAACGCCGCGCGTGAGTGCGAGCACATCCTTAGGAAACTGCCAAATTGGCGCGAGTACGCCGAGCTGCCCGAGTACCAGACGCTGGTCAAACTGCTGGAAAAAGGCATCGGGATCCACCACTCTGGCATGATTCCCGTGCTGCGCGAAATCGTGGAGCTGATGATCAGCCAAAAGAAAATTTACCTGCTGTTTGCGACGGAGTCGTTTGCGATCGGCTTGGACTGCCCCATCCGCACGGCGGTGTTTACGCAACTGTCGAAATTCGACGGATCCACGGCGAGGTTTTTGCAGGCCCATGAGTACACGCAAATGGCCGGCCGAGCCGGCAGGCGAGGCATCGACACGGTCGGCCACGTCGTTCACTTGCCGTCGCTCTTTCCGTCGTTGCCGACGCGTCCCTCCTACCGCGCCATCCTCAGCGGGCAGCCGCAAACGCTCGAGTCGAAATTTCACATCGACTACGGCATGGTGCTGAGCCTGCTCAAGAAAGGCGTTCGCCGCGAGTTCCACGCCTTCGCCGAGAGGAGCATGGCGACCACCAAGTTGCAGCGCGAAATGCAGGCCACCGAGTTGGACGTGAAGTATGCACAGCAAGCCCTGGAAGCCAAACGGCGTGCCTTGGAGCACCTCCGGACGCCGGCCGCGGTCTGCGCGGAATACAGCGACCTCCGCACCTCGCTGCCCCGTTTGGTAAACAAAAAACGCAAGGAAGCCGAACGGAAAATCGCGGCCTGGAAAGACCAGTACAAGTACTTGGACAGCGACGTTGAGTTGATGGAGCGCGTCGCCGCTCTGGAGGAAGATCTGCAGAAAAGTACGCAAAAAGCAGAGGACATCGGCCGGTACATGCGCGTGCAGTGCGAGCACGTGTGCGACGTGTTGCGGTCACTCGGTCTCCTCTGTGGCGGCGCCGACAGTGAAACCGACTGGGAGTTCACGGAATGGGGAGAGGTGGCATCGCACTTTGCCGAAATCCACCCGGTGCCTTTCACTCTGCTGCTCCAGCACACCCAGTGGTTCGCCGAATTCACCGACGTCAGCGACCTCGTCCGCGTGCTCGCGGTGTTCGTCAACGTCCGCGTGCCCGAGCAATTTCGTTTCACGGACGCGTCGATGGCCCCGCGAGAAAGCCGCGGGGACGCCCGCGTGTGGGACGCCGTCGAATTCCTCGATAAGACCTACGAGCGCCTGTCCGACGAAGAACTCCGGCGGGGCATGCACACCGGCATCGCGTACGGCGACGGCGTCCTCTGCCTCGACCTCGTCGACGCCATGGGGATCTGGTGCGAGTTGGCCAACGAAACGGAATGCAAAGAATTCATTCAGGGGGAATGGGTGGCCGGTAAAGAAATATCGGTAGGCGATTTCACGAAGGCGTGCATGAAAATCAGTGCCACCGCCAAGGAAATCGGCAGCATGTGCGAGGTAGTCGCTTTGCAACGCGGTAACACGGCGGCACTGCAGCTGGCGCACCGTCTGCGAGAGGTGGACAGCCGCGTCCTCAAATACGTCGCGACCACCCAAAGCATTTACCTGTAAGGGCGGCACAAGCAGTCATATTTGTTTTATGTGCGAAGGATGTCGCAATCGCGCCACTTTACGTTTAAATTTTCATCGAACAACGGCGCAAAGGATCCGACAGATGCACTACGCGAGTTTGTTGCGTCGTTGGATAGGGATTCGAAACCCTTTTATTTGGATTTATCCGGGTGTAAAGCCGTGAAAAAAATGCCTCCCTTGGCGGGGTTTGGCAATTTGGTTGATTTGAATTGCAATTTATGCATGTTGCGCGAACTGCCGTCGCTTCCGCGCTCATTGGAAAAATTGAACTGCTGCTCCAGTCAGATTGCTTTTCTGCCCAACGATCTGCACCTTTGCGTGAATTTGGTTCACTTGAGTTGTGGCTACAACCAACTGACCGTGCTGCCTTTGCTTCCACCCAATTTAAGACTACTGAATTGCGGCAACAACGAAATCCGTGAACTGCCGGTGCATTTGCCGGAAACACTAAAATATTTTTTTTGCAATGACAACAAAATTGAAGCGCTTCCAGACAATCTTCCGCACCAGCTCGAGTTTATCTTTTGTTCGCACAACCTCTTGGAGCAACTCCCTGCCGTATTGCCAACGAAGTTGCATAGTTTGGACTGCGATTACAACCGTTTGCGGTCGTTGCCCCCTCTGCCTCCGACCTTGGTAACATTAAGCTTTAAATCCAATCAGATTTCCGGCACTTTTGTGGTGGACGACCACCTGGAAACCTTGTTCTGTGAACACAACCAGCTCACGCACATTGTGGCGAACAGTCCGAAATGTGATTTAAAGAAACTGCATTGTTCCTTCAACCGATTGGTTTTTGTGGACAAATTTCCCGCGTTGATCGATTTGGTTTGTGGAAACAACCGCTTGACGTCCCTTCCTCACGGCATGAATTGGTTGGAATACGTTATTTGTGATCACAACCAAATCACCCACCTGTACGGAATGGAACGAGTGTACTATCTCAGTTGCGGCCAGAATCCGTTGCGTGCAATGTTTGGTGAATACCCGCGGTTGCGTTCTCTGTTTTTTAACAATACTGATTTGTGCACGGTGTTTGCCAACAACAGCAAGAACACCGGTTCCGCAGGTGCACACAATGTACCACTTCATGAAGACGGCCACGTAACGCCGCGGGTCTTTTTCCATTGGAATGCAGAGTTGAATCGTTGTCGCGAACGGATTTTTCTGCAAAAGTTCCGGAAACCGTTGCGGGAGTGGCTGTGGGAACGCGTGCGGCAACCCAGGATCGAACGGTTTTTTCATTACGAGGAGCTTACTCGGCAGTTGCGTTTCGCGGAGGAAGCAGGTGAAGACGAAGACGAAACATTGGCGAAATGGATTGCACAATTGAATTATTGAAATACATATATTGTGGTTGTTTTTGTGCAGGGGGCTACCGCCCCCTTGCTACCCCCCCACTTTAAGTTGTTTTTGTGCTTGATTTTTTGTGCATTAATAGTAATTTTACATTTGCAGAATTGTACACAATCATGTTACGCATCCTTTATTTCGTTGCGACTTTTGCCTTTTTGGCTGCAGAATGCAAATCCAAAAAACGTATTTCGTCGGCCGAAAGCGAATAATCTTGCAAAAACATTTCGGTGTCCTGCATGCGGGCGGCCTCTTCGTATGCACGTAAAAACGTGTACCACTCTTCGGTGCGGTACTTGTTGCGGACGTTGGGTTCTTGCCAAAACAAAAAATTAAACAATGTGTCTTCGGGGTCGTGGCAAACCAAAAACACATTGCCGGGTTGGTAGGCGGGTCGGTCGTTCAACGCAAACTGCACAAATTGCGGAATTTTATCGGACAGCAACGAAGGCGATGACAACGGTAAAGCCTCTTCTTCCCTGGAGGCTCTTGTGGATTTCACAGAGTTTTCCGAAGTGCGAATCGCCATTTCCACATGTTCAATGTTGTCCGATGTAAGGCAGTAGCCCACAACACCGTTTGCTGACGATTGCAAAACACTGTTCGTACGGCGTAAAACGTCCGCCGATTCTTCGCGCGTGAACGGACCAAAAAAACAGGATGTTTTGCTTTCGGCCACGTTTTCGAAAGCTGGCGACACGCAACGAGGTTCATCGCTCACCGGAATCAAATGGACACGTGTGCGTTTGTGGTTCGACCCCGTGGCCGCCGAGGAGTCAGAGGAATCCATGTTTAAAATTTTTGGGGGTTTGGAAGGTAAAAACAAAGGTTCAGTACAGGTGCTCTTCCAAAAAAAAGTGGACGGAGGGGCGGACTCTGGTACAGGTCGACCCATTTTGGTACAATCTCTGCACACCTCTCACCTATTATTGGTCTACTTCTATGGCAGGCTTCCTCTCTCTCTTTTAACTTGTAGCTACAGGCGTTACGTATCCTGGTCACCATGCAGAAACCATATGTTATTCGTTTTTTTTCCATAAATATTCCCATACCCCCCCCCGGTCCCCAGAGCAAACAAACCATGAGAGATCCGCGATTAACTGCAAACTTTCAGGTGCCTAACGGGACATCCGGTAATGTCCGTAGTAATAATGGTCCTGCATTCGAAACCACCGGGTCCAACACGTTTCGTGCGTATTCCCCTGCCGGACTAACTGGGCCTATTGGACTGACCGGCGATGGCCATTCCCAAGATACGAACCACGTCCCTATCATAAGAAGTTCCGAAAGCACTCGCTTGCATGGTTATACCGGACAGACTGGCTACTATGGAGTTACTGGCAACTACCAGCGCTCCGCAAATCTGAATTCCTCGATTCGTCGTGAATAATCAAATTCTCATGGCAAATAGACAATGTGTGTTTGTGTGTTTTGCGCACTGCTTGTTAATTAAACAATGACTGTCTTTTTCTTCATAGACGTATTTTGGGTACACGCCGAGTGCCGTGACCGTGTTTGCGAACGGCCCGTTTAGCAAGACGCAACGCTTTCGACGTCTTCGGGTGGCAACCCCGCTGCAGAATGGAAAAATCCACCGCCGCCGCTTTTCCTGCCGTCACGGCGCTGGCCAACCGCGCGATGCCCCACGAATGCGCAGTTTGGTTGGGACGCGACCCCGACGAATAGTACGCGCCCTCGCCTTTTCGTATGATCTCCGCTAAAGCGCGACGGGAACAACCGGTGGCACGGGCCATGTCGCGTGTGGCGCCCACAGCGTTGACGCCGTAGACGCGCTTGGCCCGGCCCACGTGCTTGGATGTGTGATGGGGGTACGACTTCACCTTACTGCGGGTATGAAATTCACCGCGTTTGTACAAGCGGCGTGAACGCCGCAGTTCCCGCACTTGCCGCCGTTTGTCCGCCCATGTGAGACGGTCGGGCACATATTTCAGGTTGATTCCTGCAGCAGAAGCGGCGGGCATAGGTGGAGGGGGGATGGCGACAGGTGCCGTTGCGCGAAGCAGGGGTATATCCTATGAAGCGAATCTTCTTGCAGTACAGTATACCCAGGTATTCCATAGAAACAAACGCAAAAAAAACAAAGTAAAAAGCACCATTGGTTGTGTGTTTTTGTTGACCATGCCTTCCTCCTTTCACTCGCTGTTGGTGACGGCACTGCTTGTGCTGGCGGCCACTGTGATGGTCCTGCAATTTTTTCGTCGGACCACGCAATACGAAGGGTTCACGCAGTTGTCCCCGTATTCCTTGGAACGCGGAGCGGGCGTGTACGACGAATTTTACTGCGACATCTACGACCGATTGTACAAAGGAACGGAGAGGAACGACGTCGAAGCCAAACAGATCACGCAGGCCACGTTTGCCGACCCCGCGAAGGACCTGTTTTTGGACGTCGGCTGCGGCACCGGCGGATTCGTGCAAGCGCTCACAGATTTAGGGTTTTCGGCGGTGGGCGTGGACCGCTCGGGCGCCATGCTTGCCCACGCGAACCGACGGCTTCCGGCAGCAGCAGCAGAAGCAAAAGAAGCAAAAGCAGTCGAAACCATCCCGTCAAAGAGCTGTGGATCCTCCCAAGCGCCGCCGCAGTGGAAACAGGGCGACATCCTCGACCCTCTCTTGTTTGATAGTTCCGTGTTTTCGCACATCACCTGCTTGCACGAAACGGTGCACGAACTCGACAACCGGCCGATGTTTTTCCGCAACTGCCGCCGGTGGCTGCGAACAGGCGGCTACTTCGTAGTGCAAATCGCGGACGGGGCGACGTTCGACCCGATTGTGCCTCTCGGCCGCCCGGCCATTCTGCGGGACGTGCACCTGACCAAGAGCGACGGCACCTTGCTGACCGACACCGCCATTGATTTTCGCGATTTCCAGTACGTGTCCCGGTTCGATGTCGACCGCTGGCACACCGACGGCGTCATCGTGCAACGGGAGACCTTCACGGACACCGCCACACACAAAATCCGCGAAAACGAGAGGACGTTGCACATACCGTACGCGTCGGGCGTCATCGAGGACGAAATCGAATCGACAGGGTTTGCGCCCGTGGGGCAATTCAACGTGCAAGGGGACACCCCCCGTGGCAAAGGACGCATCCTGTGTTTTGTAGCGGTATAAAAAACCCCTAAGTTTGGTTTGCAGGTGTGTAATTAGTTACTGCAAACCAAAATTCATCACATGTATTGTGGCGCCCAGCAGGCAACACAATCCGCGTACACTGCACAACGCCCAACGAGAGGTCCAGAGAAGACGAAACGAATCCACGGAAAAACGAACCCACAAGATATCTGCAGGTATCCCAAAGCTCTACGACATATTTTTCCAATTGTAAAATCCATGGAATATGAATCGCCGTTTGCTGCGTTGCCGACGTGGCTGCCGCAACCGGTCATACGCACGGTGCAACAGTGGTGCCAACAGAGCTATGGTTCCCTGCGGCAAGCAATGGACCGCAACCCCCAGGCGTTTTATTGGGTGCAGTGGCCGGAGAAGTCGCTGCCGTCCTTTCGTGAGTGCGTCGTGGGATCCGCGAACGCCGTGGGGTCCGTCCATCCCAACTACTGGGCCGTCGCCTTCCTCTCGGTGTGTTGTTTTTTCGTCGTCTACATCAAGCTCCGCTACCCCTTCTGGCACCAGGTCGCGGCCTTGCACACGTTCGACTGGCACCGGCGGTACCTGTTCCGCGACCGGCCCTACACGATCCGGCTGCTGCCCAACAAGACGCGCTACCACGACGCGCGGTGCATCGAAACGGGATTTTTCCGTCAACTGCCGCCCGAAAAACTGGAAGAAATGACGACTCTCTTGCAGAACCACTACATGCCGAGCGATCGCCTTTTTTCGTCGTTTCGTGTGCCAGAGTTTGCGTCTTATTTTGTCGGGCACAGCCACCCGCCGATTGTCTCCTTGTTCTATGAAATTGTGCAAGAACAAGGCAAGTCGATCGAACTGCCAACGGAAGGAGGCGTCGCGGCGGAGGACCCCACCAACGTCGACGTCGCCACGCAAATCCGCCAGATGACGCGGAAACACATCCAGGGGTTCGTCACGTCGCGTCCACTGACGATGTCGCTCTTGGTACGAGAGAGGGATAAAGGGTCATCCTTCGCATCCGCATCCGCAACAGAAGCAGAAACGATTGTGTCCTTGCCGGTCTATTACATGGATTTTTTGTGTATGCGACGAGAGGTGGCGGCGGCATCGCCCTTCCCACTGCGAAAACTCTTTGCCACCCACGAATTCAACCAGCGATGTTTGCACGCAGGGATCAACGTCACCCTGTTCCGACGCGAGGTGGAACTCTGCGAAGGCTTGGTGCCGCTGATGGAGTTCGACACCCACACCTTCTATTTGCCACCGCGTGTGCGGCCGCCGCCGCTGCCGCAAAATTTCCAAATGGTCCGCATCCAACGCGAGTACCAACACCATTTGCACGACTTCTTGGGGAAGGTGGCCAGTTTGCGCGAAGAAGCCGGCGGCCACCTGCGGTTTTCCGCCGTGGCCGACATCGGTGCACTCTTGCACTTGTTGCAGTCCAACCAACTGTTTGCCTATGTGTTGCGAGGACCCGAAGACGGCACCATCGGCTGGACGTTGCAACAGCAACCGCAGCAGCAGCAACAGACGAAAAGCGTCCGTACCAAACTGGACGCCGCCTACGCACTCTACTTTTTCCGCAACGAACAAGTCAAATACGACGACTTGGACGGCGGCGATACGGTGCGGCTGGTGGCGGCCTTTTGCAACACGAACAACCGGGATTTGTTTTTTGCCGGATTTCTGATGGCCCTGCAAGAGTGCGTGCAGGACGTGGGCGGTGCGGCAGTGCGCATGCTGATGCTCGACGACCTCGGCCACGGCCACGTGTTGCTCCGGCGCTGGCTTCAACGGTACGGCAGCGCCTTCGTTACCCGGTGCGCGTACTATGTGTGCAACTACGTGGTGCCGCGTTCTCCGCTGGATCCGCATCAATGTTTGGTGCTCTGTTAACCGTCTATTGTTTTCGTCCTGAGATGCACACCTGCGAAAATCGGCTAAATTTCTTGACCGCGTGACCATTCGGCAAGGAGTTGACGGATTTCCTTGCGGAAGGGCTTGTCGCCTTCCCAACCATGCGAAAAATCAAACGGAACGAGGAAATAAGAGAGGTGTTTTGAAAACGTACACAACGGCTGCTCCACGCCCGAAAACAACAACACGTGGTTCGCGGGATTGTGCGAGACCAACCACTCCACCCACGCCTGCACCTGCGGTCCGTCCAGTACGTGGGTGCGCACCACCATCACAAAAACGTTCGGCACGTCCACTTGCGAAATGTCCTGGTAGAGTCGCTGGAAGCGCCGGGCGTACTTGGCGTTGATTTCTTCCTTCGTCCCGAACTCGTGGGCAAAGACAACGTCGCCCAGCACCCGATTATGTTCCGTCACTTGGTTTTGCAGCAACTTGTCGCGGACAGCGCAGTGATCGCCGGTGGCCAACAGTTCCTGCAGCAACTCCATGTTCATTTCCAGAACGGACCGGGAGGGGTCGTCGCCGTGGGCAGCATACCAGTCGAAGGGGTAGGCCTGTTGGCGCAGACCGAGTTCTTTCAACAGGATCGCCGGGGCGCAGTGGTCCCCTAACGGGATGAAGTTCATGGAGGCACACAACGGCGACAACGCTGCCGCTGGCGTGTTTGCATGTGCGTTTTGGCGGCCACCGCCGTGGCGGCCAGACCTCATCAAAAACAGCGGTTGGTCGGCGCTGCGGTGCATGGTGAAAAAATCAAACGCCGGAATCTTCTGAAATAGATATATAAAGTGCAAGAATGTCTGCCAAACGCCTAACGGAACGGGTGAAACACCAAGTGGCGGACGACATCCGGTCGTACACGCTGGCGGAAATCACCCGCGATTTCCAACAACTGCAGGCCATTGGCGTCCACGCCCACAAAACGAACCCCGGTGTCCGCACCGGCAACAAAACCGTCGATTATTTCACGTTTTATGAGAGGCTGCACACCGTCGGCAAGGAGGGCGTGTCGTTTTTTGATTTTTATCGGAATCGCCACGAATACGCCAAACGCGCCTCCGTGCAACGGTTGCGCCAGCTGGACGCCAAAAACGACGCCGAAAATTGGTACGAAATATTTAGACTATACTTCGGCAGTATCAACATTTTCCGTCCTCTCGTGGCCATGGAAATCTACGCCAAATACAAACCCACCTGCGTCCTCGACCCCACCATGGGCTGGGGCGGCCGCCTCATCGGCGCCTGCGCGCTGAATGTGCCCAAGTACATCGGCATCGAACTCAACGAGCATTTGCGTGCCCCCTACCGCGACATGAAACGATTTTTGTCGCCTCTCTGCGACACACAGATCGAGCTCCATTTTCAAAACGCACTCCGATTCAACTACCAAAGCGTCACCTACGACATGGTGTTGACCTCGCCGCCCTATTACAACCTGGAAATCTACAACGGCGTGCCCACGTACACCGACGAAGCGGACTGGAACGAACGCTTTTACAAACCTCTCTTTACCGCTGTCTACGCCGGCTTGAAACGTGGTGGTCATCTCTGCATCAACGTGCCGGACGTCATTTACCACACCGTGATGGTGCCGCTGCTGGGACGGGCCACGCGACGCCACATGCTGCGTCGGTCCCGCACCAAATCGACCGCCTACGAGGAGTACGTCTTTGTGTGGGAGAAAAAGTAATTCAGCCACCAAATACACATAAAGATTGCAGACGGCGTTCACTCCAGAGAGAGATAACAGATAAAGTCCTCACGAAATGCAAACAAGATTTCCGCTACCACCATTGACCCGGCTGGTGAAGAAAGCTGCGATCGGGACCGTCCTCTTTGGATGGCCCTCCCTTGGGTTTTACCGCGGATGGAAAAAAGAACAAAGCCAACTCTATACGGTGAAATTTTACAATGCAATGCTGTTTACAGGGATCTATGTGTTTCCGCTTACCATGCCATTTATTGTATTTGACGAACTCTGTAATTTGGAAAAAACCATCCGAAAGTTGTAAAATCCTGGCAAATAACAGTTCGTTTGGTTTTTTCGTTTGTGTTTGTTTTTTTTGATTGCTGGAAAAAAAACAAATATAGCACAGAGATATAAATATTGAAGCACGGGATATTCATTTCATCCACCAGGTGGTTCGTTTTTTTGGCACATATATAGATGTTTTCTTCGGGGATTTTTTCTTTTTCGTCTGCTACTTCTGATGCTGCTGCAGTAGCTACTGCTGCCGGACTTCCGGGTTACCGAATACAAGTGTTGAACGCAAATGGAAAAGCGGAGCACACCTTCCTCGACCGAGATCAGGGCATCGTGCTGTTGCCCGACGACACCATCCGCACCGTGAAAATCAAACTTCTGCACGCCCTCTCGGCCCTCCACATCGCAACGGCCTACGAAGAAATTTATCTTTATGGGTTCGTCGAAGAAACCGCGTCGTTCTTGGACGTCTTGCACGAAATTCATCCTCACGTCACGAGAGGTCAGAGTTTCGAGTACAGCGCGGTGGCCCAGTTGCTGGAGACACATCCCGACGGCAAGCGTCTCCTGGCCAAACTGCCCCCCGGGGGCGAGCCCATCGACCACGACCTGTTGCACGACCTCCTGCAGGGTGAACAGCTGGGCGTTTCCGTGAAAACGCCGCTGGGCATGACGTTCGCGGACGGTCCACGCGACCCCTCTTTCGCGGCCGACCCCTTTTTTGTGCGGAAATACCGGTCCTACCTCGCCGAACATCCACGGTTAATCAGTTCCGACAACCTGCTGCTGCTCAGCGCCGGCAGCCTCGTCGACAACGCCATCTACGTCTGTTTAGCCAGTTCCGTCATGGCGCAGTTCGCTCCCGAGCGCCCCGACGACAACGACGACCGCGGACGCCAACCAGCGATCGAAGAATACGTCTTGCGGTACTACTTTCCCGCCCTCTACTTGGACCGCGGCCTCCGCAACTTCGCCGATTGGCAGGCGCAATCCGTCGACTTGGTCAAACAATCCACCAAAGATTTGCTCACCAAGGAGAGGTGGCACCACTACGAGGCCCTGCAAACCCTGTTTGCGATCGGGGCGACCGTGGGCAACCACAACGACCTGGTGCCGGAAATCCAGTTCCTATCGCAAGGGGTGCAGCACATCCGCCTGCGCATACGCAACCCGAACACCCAATCGGTGGATTTGGCCTCTCTTTTTGCCGTTTTACATGCCAGCCCCGAGGTTCCCTGCATCAAATACCAACCGCCGTCGGAGGACCAACCCGTGGAAGCCGTCTACCGCGTGTTCGCTCCGTCCTCTTCCTCTTCGTCTGTAGCCGCAGCATATGCCGACATCAATCCCTTGGAAATGGTGGAGGAAATACGCAACGGCCACCAACTCTCGGCCCTTCTCTGCGAAGCCGTCGACAGCGATCCCAACGGCTTCTTGGGCCGCGCCTACTTTCACCTGAACCCCGACGGCTCCACCGAAATCGAAGTCTATTTTGTCGACCTGCTGAAGGAAGCGCAAGTGCACACCGTGCTTGCAGAATGCGTGGTTCCCTCCATCCGGCAGTTCCTGCAGCCGCTTCGCTCCATCGGCTACCAATGCACCATGTATTCCCATTTGCGCGACCGACACATCGTGGAAATCATCGACCTCAACTACGTGTTGTTCGTGGAATTTCCCGCCGGTTCCCACCCGCCCGTCGACGCCGACACCTGGCGAGAGGCCGTCCCCTGCGCCCACCACCTCTTTTCCCCCCAGAAAAATGTCGGCAAACTGTCGTCGCGCACCGTCACGTGGCGACGGGTCGCAGAGTTCGAACCCATGACTCCCGCCGAAGAACTGGTGGTTCGCCTCTACACCACCGGCACCGCCATCGGCCAACTCACGCTCCGCGACATCTGCCAGGCGTTGGTGGCCAACGGTTTTGTGACGGTGGACGAAGTCGACGACGACGACCGACACAAAGAGAGGGCATTGTACCAAAAAGCCCGTACGCTGGTGTCCACCACGCTGCGTAAACACAACGTTGTTGGGCGCCACCGTTCCCGCAGCGGGGGGTTCCCTCTCTATATTCGACGTGTGCAATCCGAGAACGAAGACCACGACGACGCAACAAGCCGCCCAGCAGGCCGTAGTCCGATCGAAGCGCCCGTCATCGTGGAGTACCGCCTGGAAAACCTGACGTCGATGGTGGAGCTGCCGCCCCTGAGCTCGTGGATGGCCGGGTTGATTTATTTGGGCTTTGCCAAATTGAATCGGTCGCTGAAAACGCCCGAGACGTTGGCCGCATGGCGCAAAGAATTGGCACGCGCCTGCGAGAAGTCCCGCCACTTCCAGGAACCCGCAAAGATTTTGGACATCGAACCACATGCGGTGGCGGCAGGGGAACTTCTCCGAGAGGACGAAGACACCTTGAATTGGATCATGGACGCCGTGGACCCCGTCACCGAATTGGAAGAGTTCGAGAGCGAAACGGAGTCCTTCGAAGACGAGGACGAAGACGAGGAATACGAAGCAGACGACGAAGAAGCTGCACCACCAACCGAAGAATCCTTCATGGAAGGAGAGGAAGGGGAAGACCTCAACATGCTGCTGCCTCTCTTTGACCGCTCCGAAAAAGACCTCAAAACGATTGTGGACGGGGAGTTGCCCGCGGCGGTGTTTCTCCTCAAGCAGTTGTTTGCAAACGCAGCACCCGCAGCCCCTCAACGAGAGGAAATACCACCAATAAACCAGGTGTTCGCACGAGTTCCTGCCATTTCGGTGGACATGGGAATCACCGTGTTGTCCGACAGCAACGGCGTACGCGAATACCGGCATTGGGACGCCCATCCGCCGGTGAACCCCAGCAACGCGCCCATCCTGTTTGAATCCCGCGGTCCACCCTCTGCCGAAATCCAGTACGCAGGGTACTCGATGTCCAACCAACCCATGTCGTTGGTGCGAAACAAGGGCACATCGTCCTCTCGGCAGCAGAAATCCATTCACAACAACGGCACCGAAGACAACGACCAGCCGCTGCCGCCCCACCGGTGGGGTCTGCTGCCGCCCTCGGTGGACGAATTTTTGGGAACCGCGCAGGGAGAGGACCCAGGACGCGGCGAGTTGATCCTGGTCCCCGAAGCCGTGGTGCAGCAACGCTGTATGCGGTACGGCGTCGAACAAGCGAAGAACCAATCGTTTTTGGGTTGCTTTGCAGAAATCTTCGCCCACCGGCAAACTCCCCCTCTCAACAGCGTACCCACGGTGTCCGAATTCCGCGAACTGCTCGCCCGCCGCATCACCCTGGACACGTTTTCGCAACTGCACCACGGCACCTTGCTGAAGGCCTTTTTGCCGAAAGCCAGAAAGACGTCGACCGATTTGTTGACCAAATGGAAAACCAAGTACGGCCACACGGAGTTTGCGGCTGGCCTGGATTTCCGGAAAACCGAGCACCGACAGACCTTTGGCGACGGCGTGCAAGCCTTCGAACACTTCTTGCAGTTCCTTCGCGACCCGCAGTCCCAGATCACGCACGAATACCTCTGGGATTTGGTCTGCGGCGATCACGAAGACATTGTGCCCGGAGGACTCAACCTCGTGGTGCTGGAACGACGCGACATGGGCGCCACCGACCGCGTCGAGCTCGTGTGTCCCTCGGCGCTGTCCTCCAGTTATGGAACGTTCAATTGGAAAAAAGACACGGTGGTTTTGCTAAAACAAGGCGGTTGGTGGTACGAACCTCTCTATCTCGTGGAAATCCGGTCCGGCGATGCGCATCTGCAGAACCCCTCGGTGGAACTGGCCAACCTGCCCCGGTTCACGCGGTTTTTGCGACCGTCCCAGCTCAGCCGGTCCATCCTGCATGTGTTGCGGCAAATCGACCGCGCCTACCAAAAACAGTGCCCCGCCCAGACCGAACCCGTGCCCTCTCTCTATCGTTTCCAATCGGAGGTGGAGGCGAAGACGCTGGTGCAGGCATTGGCCGCCGCCGACGCCTTCATCGAAGCCCAAGTGCTCAACCACCAGGGCCAATTGGTGGGGTTTTTGGCCTCTCGGTTCGGTGCTCCTCTTCCGGTGGCGAAGTCCGATCCGAGGGGCCGTTCCGAAGACGCCAGCCTGTTTCTCCCGTGTGCGCCGGCGGCGCGCGTAACCGACGTTGCAGCCGTTTACGTCGACGACCGCGACCGCTTGGAACGGCCCTACGCAACCACACATGAAGGGTTGAACCGTTGGGCCCGCACCCTGCAGTTGCCTCTGCGTCCGGCCTTTCGCGTACAAAACGGCGGCGAAATCGTGGGCTTTCTGCTGGAAACCCAGCAGTTTGTGCCCGTTGTGCCGACGGACGACGCCCACATCGACGATACCTTGCCGATGTTTCCGGGCACGCATGCGCTCGACGGGATCCTGGGCCGCCGCACCGGGTTCTTGGCGGGCGAGGCCTATGGAGCCGACGCGGTCATGCAACGCGTCCGCGGCGTGGAATTGGAAGGGCAATTTTTCCGCGCCTTTCGCCACCGCGTGCGCAAACTGCTGCAGCGGCCGACCCACCGCCACCTCCAAGTACAAGCCGAAAACATTGGGCTCAGTGAGAGGTTGAGCGATGGCGAAAAACGCAGGCAAATTGCCTCTCTTCTTACCCAGCTGATTCAGGGATGGGTCGTCTTCGTCGACATCGAACCTGCCGTTCTCGGCCATTTGACCGAAGAGATTGCATGCGATGCCCAGCCAGATGAAAGTCCGGTTTGCGTTCTCAAGGAAAACGGTGTGATGCAATTGGTGCTGCCCAAGCGACACCTGGTGTCCGGGGAAGACAACGAGAGGGGGTATGTGCAGCGATTGGCGGACGAACTCGCCCACAACACGCATGTACAGGAATTCATGTTCCGCGAACCGCTGTTGCTGGATGGGTGGGGAACAACGAACGGAGCGGGATCCAACGTGCAGGCGGCAGAAGACGAAATCGTGGTGACGGAATCGGAGTTAGTCAGAGGTGCTATCAACCCCTGAATCAAAGGGGTGACTTTTAAAAAAAAAGATATTCCCTCTCCATTTGTTTCTCTAAGAACTCTTGGGGAACACCAAACAGATGATTGTGCAACGAACACCACGCCCCCCTGGCGACGACTCCAAGGCCCCTTTGGGGCCGAGCGGCTCGGCAGCGGAGCTGCCTTGACGTCGTCGACATCTTGCGTTCAACCCTTTGCAGATCCAATGTTTTCAGGTACAATTGAGAGGAGTGTGTTCTTATGGACATTCCTCTCAATAAAAACAGTACGTCTTTTTTTTGATTGTGTGCTCTTTTAACGGCGGTGGCGACGGCGGGTTTGGGATCGACCGCGCGCAGCACGACGGGTGCGACGGCGAGCGCCAGTAGCGACCGACGCAGTACCCTTGGATTTGCGGTACAGTTTCTTGGCGGCTTTCATGGCATCACCCAACGAATAATCGGGGTTCTTGGCGTGACCTTCACGGTACACTTTTTGGACTAAATCATTCCAGGCACTCATTTTTCAAAGGGGGTGGGCGGCAGAGAAAGAAAAAAGCAAGAAAACGGTGGACGTATATATATCCTGCCAGTTTTTTTTTCTTTGCGGGTGGAGAGGGCGAGGATTCGTCTATGTCCGGACCCGACGGCCATATATAAACTCCCCGACCCCCTTACCGCCGTCCATGGAGAGCCGATCGATTGTTGTGATCGCAGCGTTGACCTGCATGTTGGTGTCGTGTTTGATGGTCACCACGTTTGTGACCATTCATTACGGATTTTTGTGCTTCCGGCAGAGTCGTCTGCGAACGGGGCAGCCGCCGGAGCGGAGTCAAGAAGAAGATAGGGCAGACGGGTCGGAAGAGCCACCCCTGATTGTGACCCGGCCCCTGCGGTTTTTTGTGCAGGGGGAACCCCTTCCCCTCCCCGCTTCCGTGAACGCACATGTGCCGCTGCCATGCAGAGCGCCCATTCTGGTGGAGGCAAACCGAAACAACCACACCGGACCGGTGGTGATCGACCCCGGTTGTTTGCAAGTAATGGAAGATGAATACGAACACGAAGAATGGAATCGTCGTCAGTCATCTGCTATGCATTTGTTGGTTGCACGTCCGATTCATATCATTCCCGTAAATCAGTGAAAAATGGATATTTCTATACATGGTGGTGGTTGTTGTGTTTTGTAAAACTGTTTGCATGAAAACACTAAAAATAAGTTAAAGGATTTTTTCGCTCACACTTTCTATGTATAAGCCCTTGTGTTCTTCATAAAAAAATACAAAGATGTATGAATCTCACGATGGACCCTACAGACCAGCGTTAGAATCATATCATTATCATTTGAATGCTTGCAAACGTCCGACAATGGCGTACAAGTACCTCAAATTACGTGATTGGATTCCAGTGGAAAAGCTGTATTGGTTGGAATTATGTGGAAATCCGAATGCCATTGGGTTATTGGAACGGAGTTGTGAAAAATCCAAATCTGGCTGTATGTATACAGGTACCGCAACTGGTGACATTTTATGGGATGCGTTGAGTTCGAATCCCAACGCGGTGCATTTATTGAAACAATATCCCGAACGGGTGGACTTGCAATTTTTGTCATTGAATTTCAATGCAATCGATATGTTGGAAAAAGCCGTGGCATCACTGACGCGACCGATAAACAGATATGAGTGGGATTACTGGAAATATTTATCGGCAAACCCCAATGCGGTACCGTTATTGAAAAAATATCCCGATTTAATCCATTGGGACATATTATCTATGAACCCGAATGCGATGGATATGTTGGAAGAAAATATCAATAAAATAAGTTGGTCGTACTTAAATGATAATCCCCATCCCCGTGCTCTGGAATTGCTGCAAGAAAACCCCGAACGGATAGAGTATTATTATGGTATATGCTGTAATGTAAATGGAATGAAGATTGTCCGGCAAGTGTTTGAAAAATATCCGGATGCTCATTTCTGTGGCAGGATGTCAAGTAATCCAAGTGCGGTTCCTATTTTGGAAAAATATCCTTATCTAATAGATTGGGATTTTCTGTCACAAAATCCCAATGCAATACACCTGTTGGAACAGAACCAAGATAAAATTGACTGGTTTGCTTTTTCTGAAAACCCCAGTATATTTACCTACGATTACAACAAACTTCGACAACGAATGGCCGATTCCGGCATTGCAGCAGAATTATTTGCCAAAGTCGCGACAAGAGAGTAGCAGAAACGGTTTGTTTGGAAAAAAAACAAGTTATGTAAATATTACACACAAAATTCTACATTTGTTTTTTGTACTACATCACAACACACAAATGACTTAAAATCCAGCATTGTATCCATCGTCTTCGCACATGCCCATGTCATCCACTGCAATGGTACGCACGTGGTTGTGAATGACAATGTCGCTTTTCGATACGGATTGGTTGACGTCGCGGGATGGATCCACGGGGGCATACGCCACCGCCTTCGACAAATCCGAAGAACGATCATCGTTGTGGTCGTCGGCCTTCGGCCGACCGTGGTGGCGGCGACCCAGTCCCGCCAAATCCTCCGCTTCCATTCGCACCATGGCGTCCATGTCCAGTGTCAGCTGGAACGCATTGGTTCCGTAATAGCCCGGTTGTCCACACATCACATTGGCCGACACCCCCCGCATGTTGTCCGCTTCGCCGAACCGCGCCGCATCCAACAGCACCTCCGTGTGCACTTCGAACGTGGCCTTCGCGATCGGTCCGATGTCGTCGCTGAAGAGCCCCGTGCGGAAAATGGCCACCATGTCCTTGTTTGTGGTCATGCGGTCGCACAACACGCCCAAATGGTGGTAGTTCGCATACGCCCCGCTAAACTCCAGCACTTCCACGATCTCGTCGTGAATCGTCTGCCGTGCCGCCTCGATGCCCAGCACATCAAACACCTCGCGGATGTCGTTGCTGCAGGTGCGTGTCGAGTCGATGTAGTCCAGCCCCAACGTGTCCAACAGATTCGACCCCGTGGTGTCCAACGTCCACGTCTCCTTCTTGCTGTACTTGCCCTCCACCTTCGACACCAGGTTGTTCATTTTGCGCGGCACCACGTTGGCGATGCCGCTCACGCCGCGCAACACCACATTGTTCAACAAATCGTCCTGGAACCGTTTCAACAAATAAATTTCGTCGGTCTGGTCCAACGGCTCGGCTGCTGCAGCCGCCGCTGACGATGCTTTCCGTTTTTTCGTCGACGCCACATTGCACATACGGATACGGAACACCAACTTGTCCGAATTGTAGTCGGAATAAACACAATCCACGTCCAAACCGCTGGGACCGTTCTTTACGGCGAAATGAATGTCGTCCATGGTAATGTTTTTGTCCAACATCATTTCCGTGTCCATTTCCATGCGGACCACCCAGCG
>JACCEB011979904.1_pt1 | contig 42396 bp, 42 predicted proteins | sample 7454761 | NCBI WGS metagenome assembly JACCEB01 (sample SAMN15323454, study PRJNA562643) | freshwater metagenome | isolation source: river surface water | place: USA:Blue River Watershed | collected 2017-08-18
CACAAACAACTTTGGTGTCGTTGTAAGGGGACTTTTATAGGATGTGCGATAGACCCGCCGGCCCTCCTTGACAATTAGGTGGAGTACGCGGTTTCGCCCTGAGGCACAGTTGAAAGTCGCGGCTTTCGTCGTGGATTGCTCTGTGGTGCGGTAGGCCTTCGGCTTGCCGAAGCGCTGGACCTGGGCGAGAAGCTTGGCAAACATCCCATGGGCGAAATTCGGTATGTGATTGTCCAGGTCTAGGGCGAGACCTGATGTATGGATTTGGTATTCATCGTCTATTGTAGTTTTCCCTGGCACGTCCCGCTGGTAAATAAATCCATCCACGCGGCCTTGTATTTTAAATAATTTAAATGTTTCCTTGGCTCCGTAAATGCGGATATAGGAGAAATGTCCCTTGGCCTCTTTAAAAAGGGCGTTCATCGGTGTGCCGGCTTCGCGGTAACTCGGCGGACAAATGTAGGCCAAGAACCCACGGGGTTCCAAGATTTTGAGGCCTCGCTCCGTAAAGGGGATGTGGGCGCGCTTCTGCCCTTCTAAGCCCGTGCCCCCAATATTGTAAGGGGGGTTTCCTATTACAGCTGTATAGTGTGTGGGCCAGTCTTTGTATTTCAGCCCTTGATTTCCGTCCGAAATCTTGAGGAAATCTTCTTGGGCAATATTTGGCGTCGCGTTGGAGTCCAGGTCGGCAAATATTTTGCGGGCCGTGACAGTATTTGCTGAATTTAGTTCCACCATGTAAATCATCTTTTCCAAAATATGGGCTGACCGTTTTGCTTTATTTGGCAGCTTTGTAGCTAACGTGTTCATAAGGGTAAAATACAACACCACACCAAAATTCCCTATACCTGCAGCCGGGTCCAGAAAGGTACTTTTAGGGTCGGCAAGGAGCGCCTTTGGGAAATTATCATAAATAGTTTGGATCATTTCCACGGGTGTAAATACTTCGCCGAGGTCGGCCTTCTCCCGTGATTTTGCTGGTAGGTGGGATTCTAGGAGTTCATAGATTCTACGGGCTTGGTCGCCGCTCATTATTAGTAGGGTAGAAATTTGGGTTTGACGCGTTGGCTTGCGGGAAAAAATGGAAATCTGTGCCTAAGCTAGGTCCGAGTAACACCTACCATGGTCTTTCAAGCCTTCTGTAAATGCCTTTGCCGATGCCGCCGCGGCGAACCCCAAGCCGAACCTAAACCAGAGGAAGTCCCTGGAACTGTTACGGAGGATGTTGTGTGGAATTGTGCGCCTGAGGATGCTGTGGTTGCAGAGCCCGTTGAGCCACATATGCCACCTACCCTTCTGGAGCAAGTCCAGGCCCAACTTGCAGCCTTGCCTCCACCTCCACCAAAGACTTTCCAGAATGTTGTGGAGCATATGGTGGGAGTGCGTGACCGGCTTATGAAGGACGTCATTGCCTATGCTGACAACGCAACACAGCTCCAGATTTCCTACACAGGAGCTGTCAATACGTTGCACTGGATCTTCTGTCCCGAATCTGACAAAACCTGGGACGAGACGATTGACGGACCTGCCTATGACGCTATTATAGAGCCACTGAACGAAGACTATTATAGGAAACACATATTCCCCGCGTGGAAGTGGCGGAGCCAAAAAATTTGAAGAGCGGGAGAGAGGGCAAAAGAAGCTGCCCTCGTGCAACCCCTACAAGCCTTACCAATGTCAGCCCAAGCCCAAGCCGAACCCAAGCCCCGTGATGTATCCTTCAAGCCCGCCGAGTACTTGAAGGACCTGGATGAAATGGAAGAAAAAGCACGTGACGACAGCGTGTTTGTCCCAACCGAGAAGGAATTTACAGACGAAGAACAAGAGTATGTGCGCACGTATGTAGGTCGTCGCTGGCGCGAGTACATGGATGAGTACTGCCTGCCTGCAGTAGCGGCCATGCGGGAGTACTTGAACGAGGACAAGCCGGCCGAGTCCAAGGAGTTTGAGACACTCATCTTCTTCAAGCATCGCGCACGCTCCTATGCGCGCACGTGTGATTCAATTGACTTCTTGATTCTCCAACGCTACTATCCCGAAGACTTGATGGACAATGAAGAGTATGAAGAGTGTGAAGATGGCGAGGAGCGCTACGAGCGTCATCAATATCTAGACGAGGACGGCTACCCTCTTCCCGCGCCTCCCAGTGATGACCCCGTGGAAACAGACCCACGGTGGGCTGACATCAGCGACTATGTTCGTGAGTTCGCCCTAATTGCATTCGCACGAAAACTTGCAGTCTTGCAAGAAATTTGCAAAGGGGCTGAAGTTAGCATTCGCTCGGACCAGCGTATTCGCCAAGTACGTGCTGACCGTGAGAAGCGCGGTGTAAAACAGATTACGAAGGTGGATGGAAATCGCTATACGCTGCGTGAGATTCCTATTGATGAGCCTGTACCCGAAGGGTTCAGTGTGTGTCACTATTAGAGTGTGTAGTGAATTGCTGCGCCCAGAAAAAACAAAACAATAGAAAATACCTTAGAATTTTTATTGGCGGAAAAATTTGAAGCCAGTCCGGTCTGGGCGGTAAGGTACCGCCTACCACTACAAGCCCCAAATGCTCCTTCGCACCAAGCCTTACATGCCCATGACCTTTGACGACTATGTCAAGGGTCAGTCATATTACGAACAGATGTGGACCGGCGCGTCTATCACGCTATTGTTCTTCCTTGGAATTGGATTCTACTATTATTGTGGTGTGGGACAAAGTCTGGACCGCCTGATGGACAAGGCTGAGCTGTGGATTCTACGGATCTTTGCGCGCCGCCCGACAATCAAGGAGGGCTTTGAGGATTACAAGGGTGCCGAGGCAGTGCGTATTGGCCTGGACCTGGATGACCCTGAGTCTCCGAAGCAGAAGTTCCATATGGGCCCGCAAGTGTGGCACCCGAGTCGCCTGATGCCCATTCGCCGTCACATCTCACGTACCACGTCGGCTCCCGTTTTCACCGTCCCGTTGTCCCCGTCCGATGAGCCCAAGAAAGTATGGCATTAATGTAGAATGTCAGGACACGCAAAACTCCCCACTACATGGAACAAACCCGAACCTGTAATTCGAATACCATCAAGTTTTAGAGTAACTAGTAAAGCACCTAGTAGTAAGCCTAATTCTAAAAAACAAACTACTAGTGTTAGAAACAGTGTTAAAGCATTTGAAAACATTTTAAAACGGCGCCCACCTACATATTTTGTTAAGAAAGGTGGCAGCAGACAGAGAATAATGCGAAAACTAATGCATCGCACTGGTAAGCTACGTAAATTTAGTCCAAAACTGACACCTATAACAGAAGAATATAATAACGTTAATCGTAGCCCTATAACACATCGCCGGCGCAAGACTAGCTCACCACCACCTCCGATGCCTCCTACACATCCTACATTAACACACAGTGGGAAGTAATATGATGGTCGCGCCTTCGGCTTCGCTCGGCGCCACAAAGTGTTTCCGAAAGGTGTAGAACGCAATCGCCGGCACGTTTGCCCCGCCAGCTAACGCGCGTTCTTTATTGTACTCCATGGCGACTTCAATCTGTGTCTGAATCCACACAATACGGGCTGGTAGGTCATGAGCCTTCGCGAACGCAATGAACTCCGCACGTTTCTCCACGGTCCCTGCGGTGCTGTCAAACACAACAGACTTGTCGGCTTGTAGGCCATGGACAAGTGCATCTTTTTTCATTTTAGCAGCGGTTTTATGTACATCACCGCTGGTAATATGGTATCCTGCGGCTTCAAACACACGGCCGGCCAACGTGGATTTCCCTGAAGCAGGATAGCCACACAGGATAACGATTTCACGGTGGCCCGCAGGTTGGACTGTTAGGGGTTGAGGTGCGGCAGGCGCAGGAGCCGGCATTGGAAATACCTCTTCAGGGACCTTGAATGGGATGCTGAGGGCCTGTGCAAAGGCCTTATCGCGGTCCGACCAATCCCCTGGGCGACCGGCCGCGTCGCCGACATAGAAGGTGCCTGAAGGGAGGAATGAGGGAAAGACCGACGTGAAGAGTGCTGTAGAGGGTTTCTGTGTTTTGACTCCGATGACAACTGTGGGAAGCTCTGGAAGAGCTAGGTCGATCAGGACTGCGTGGATCATATCAACCTTCCAGGGCTTACTTTGGTCTGTGACGATTACGAGTGTATGAGTGGCGGCGTAAGCGCGGAGAGTGGCAGGCACACTGGGGCGGAGGTACTGCCAGTCGCTGACGCTGCGCGGAAACTGGCGGCCATCTTTGGGCTTCACCAGTGTGCCATCAAAGTCAAAGATGGCGTAGGGCTTGGCCGACGGAGCAGCGGGGGCATGGAGGATGATGTCTTCAAGGAGCTTGGCGTGGGACATGGCTGACGGTTAGGTGGCTTTTAGGGTTAGTTGGACGAGTCTTCAAATTTTTCAAACAAATAACAATTCCACCCATAATAGTATAACAATGGAGTCTCACGCAAGTGTTACATGTGGCAACGGTGCATCAGCATCGGTCAGCGAGTCTGGTATTTCTGCGTCTTACGATAATACTATTAAGGTGGAGGCGGGGGCAAGCGTAAGCAACGAGTATGCCGATGCATCTGTATCAGTCAGTTTTAAGACTGGTACGGAGGCGTCTGTGTCGGCTGGCCTTGATGGGAACAATGTGTGCGTGGAAGCTAGCTACTCAGATGCAACAGTTGCGACGGTTGCTGTGGAGGCAAGTGTGGGCTATGAGGGTGTGGGTGTGGCAGCTACAGGCGAGGCGTATGTAAAGAGTGGTACGGAGGCCGATGCTCATATGTCTGTGGGTGAAAATGGGATTGATGTAGGTGCCAATGCATCCATTGGGACTGCTGCAGGGGTTAGTGGAACTGCTACCGAGAATTTACGTGAAGGTTCTATTACAGTCGGTGCAGGGGCCAGCATAGGGGAGCACTTTGAGGCTGGTGGGGGTGGGCAGGCGACATTTAGGGATGGTGTGGCAACGGTGGGCGTGGATGGCGAGCTTGCCGCGTTGGTCGGTGTGGAGGTTGATGTGAGCGTTTCGGTGGATACAAAGCAGATTCAGGAGGATGCTATGGCATCCCAAAGGCTAGCTGAGGAAGCGGCTGCAAGGGCGGCAGAAGAGGGGAAGCGGGCAGCCGCAGAGGCCAAGAAGATTGCAGACCAGGCTGCTGCTGAGGCCAAACGGGCCGCGGACAAGGCTGCAGAGCAAGCAGCATCCGAGGCCAAACGGGCAGCGGAAAAGACCGCTGAAGAGGCCAAGAAGGCAGCTAAGGGTGCAGACAATCTTGGAAAGAAAATAAGCAATGGATTCCGTAAGGCATTCCGTTTCTAATCTACCCGCGTAATAGTTCCTTATACATTGCTGCACCAGCCATAAACAACACAGTATCCATTACTATATCTACAATGTTTCCTTTGCCTTTTAGGGCAAATGGGTGTGCCATGCCAATAAAGACTTGCCACATTTCCCAGCACGTATGGATTAGTAGGGCGATTGTGTAGTAGTTTGCGACGACAGCAAAAATCTTGAACATCGCAAATCCGAACAGGAGCCCACTAACCGCATGTATAAGGGACCAGTAGGTGATGTAGAAGGTGTCACTCTGCCGCCCTACAAGTTCTGTTTCAAGGAATCTACGGGCCTTGGCCGGTAGAAACAGGTCACCCGATGGATACCATGGATGACGCTGACCTGACATATTTACTTAATGGACTCACTTAAATTCTGGCAAGTCAAACATGGTCTCCACGGACTCCAGCGCGCCTTCTATCCACGCCTGATTGAGACTAATAGCTTCGCCAGTAACAAACACGTGCGGTGATACTTTGTGTGCGGCGCGACTCATTGCTGTCACGTCATATGTTCCAGGCTTCCAGTACGTCGTACCGACAGTCCATGGGTGGGCTTTTAGGTACAGTGGCTCGGGCACGTCTGGACCAAATGTGCGGCGCACTTCGTGCATCAGTTTCTTCTGGAGGGTCTCTGTGTTTTCGGGCGACCCTGAATCGGCCAGTTTGAACCACGGGCGCGTATCAAGACCGTCCGTATAAGAAATCATTATTATCCCTTTGTCTGGGTTAATAGGGATTACGTAGCGTAGCGTATTTGTTGTAATTGTGCGTGGCATACCATCAAACCACACGCGCCCATTTTTGCCTTTAGGGAAGATGGCGTAGATGCGCACAAGTGGTGCAGAGCCGAGGTATTTTAGCGGGGTCCAGGCACGGAGCGGCTTGAGCTTCCGTAAAGCATCCGCATGTAACGCAAGGATGAGCCGGCGTACTTTTAGGGTGTGTTGGGAGGTTTGTTTCGTCTCAGGGTTGTAGATTTCTACTGCCGCCTCTACATGCGAATACTTCCCGTCGTCATCATAGTGTTCTCTGTAACTTTTAAGGGTGTGACGGGGGCGAATGTGACCTCCGCGTGTGCGAATGTCTGCAGCAAGGGCATCAATGAGCGCACTGAAGCCTTCCACGAGAACACTGTAGGCTTCACGCGTTCCCATTTCAGCGGCGAAGGTTTTCAAGGCAAGGTCGGCACGTAAGTGATGGACTTCTGTATAATACGGGAATTGGTCAAACAGTGCCTTTGTGCGCTCAGGGCCGTGGATTTCGTTGGCGACTTGTAGAAGTGTATATGAGCCGAGGGTGTGTTTAGAGAGAGCTTGTAGGGGTGTGATAAACGTATGTAGAAGTTCTTCCAGGTGGTCTGGTATAGGTTTGACGCAGCCACGATGGTTGCAGCGACGGAATTCTGCGTCGGGCGAAATCGGAGCGGTATGAAGGTCATAGTGTTTTAAGGCGGACAAGAGGCGTTTGTGGCTGGCGTGGATGCGGCCGGCACCATTTTCCCATTGGACTGGGCCGACGCCTGGTACATCCTTCTTAAAGGTCATAGCGCGTCCGCCGAGTTTTCCATATTTTTCTAACACAACAACTTTGCGGTCAGGATGTTGTGTGAGGAGTTTGAGGGCCGTTGTAAGGCCTGCGACCCCTGCGCCGACAACTAACGTGTCGGCATCGAGTGGGGTATTTGACATAGCTACTTACTCTTAGGGGAGAGTTGTGTTCAAGCGCTGGGGAGGCTCTGCAACCAGGAGGCAACCGCCTGGTTGGAGCTGGATCCAAAGAGCGGCATTGCCTGGCCCTTGACAACGGCCTGGAAGGCGGGAATAGAGCGGACACCACAGAAACCAGGGGTGTAATTGTTCTCATCCACATCGCACTTGTACCACACGGCATCAGAGCGCACAGACATCAAGCTGGGGATATCTAGGCGCTTACAGGCCCCACACCAGTTGGCCGTAAAATATACAATTACGAGGGGCGCGACTTTGTCGGGGCGGGGCAGCTCAATGTTGGAGGGCCGGACAAGAAGAGACTCGAAGAACTCATGACTAGGGAGCGGGTGGAGGGACGTCGCCGACATTCTCCTTACGCCAGAGGATTGTACCAATGGCCGGTGGGCGCGCTTGCCCCCGCTCAATCAACTGCGCGATACTTTCACGACCCTTATAGAAGATTGCGGCAATAAACAAGAGAGCAAGTGTAAAGCCTGGGACAAGCGACGGCTCTCCACCACCTCCACCCATTTGCTGTGGTACTATAGGATTTGCCGCCCTCTGTGCATTCTGCTGTGCTAACTCCTCTTCGGTTGGCATCTTGGCTGCTGCAGCCCGCCCAGCAGCCCCACTCAGTGCCCCATTTGCTGCCGCTAGACCAGCCTGAAGTTGTGTAGGGATTTCTGTGGCTGTTTTCACGGCTGAAGTGACACCTTCAGCCACCTTAAACACCGTTCCCACCACAGGAATATTTCCCAGCCCTTTGAATATCCCTAATAGTACGCCTGATAGGGACGATTCGGTGTTCTTAAAATCAGGACATGCCCCACGATTGGTGTTTGCAAAATATGCGTCAGGTTTGTACCCAGAAACACCTGGGACAATCGTCCAAGGGAAATAGCGTGTAGTTCCTTCGCACATTACGCGCTCAGGATGGGTTAATAGTTTATACACATTGACCACTGTATATAACAGACCAAATATCATTAAGGAACTTAGAGCCTTAAAGGCTGCGCCTGGTACATCGCCAGCGACCAAATAATCAAGGCCAAATGGCAGCACAAATAGGCCAATGGTGTATAACATAAACCAAAATGGGCTGGCGTTTTCTACTTTTTGGTTTTCCGCAGTTACAAATGACCCACCACCAATGCCCGCTGGGCCATACCAAGGTAGTGAAATACCGTATTTCTCAATGGCGTCCCGTTCAGTAAAGGCTTGTAGTATATCGTAGAAGAACCAAAATCCAAATGTAACTAAATTCAAAACGATTTTCGCAAATCCTGTGGTGGGGCTGCGCAAATAAAAATGGTCCAATCCAAATAATCCGCCGACGACTGCCAAAATACGGTAAATTGTGAAATTCAGTGTTGCACCGCCCCAGTACTTGTTTTGCGTGTAAAAGAATGTAGGATTTGCACATGGCGTGGCTTTCTTCGGAGGCTCTGCTGGAGCACATGTAGGAGCATTGGGTGGCGCATTTGCTGCTTTCTTTACCTCTTCATTTGCGGCTATATTTGGCGGCGACTCACCAGCGTTCGCATTTGATGCACCTAGATGTGGTGGCTTGCCTTGTTCAGACGAGGTACCGTACCGTGGTTCGGCAATGCCTCGCTCTGGCGAGGTACCGTACCGTGGTTCGACAATGCCTCGCTCTGGCGAGGTACCGTACCGTGGTTCGGTAATGCCTCGCTCTGGCGAGGTACCGTACCGTGGTTCGGCACTGAGCACATGAGTCGTCACTGATGGCTCTACAGCCGGTGCCACAGGCGGACCACCTGTCATTGTCATATTTGACGGTACATTTTCTGGAGGCAGTTGCTGCATCTCTAACTGTTTTCTCTTGCATATTAAACTTTGAAGAGTACTCCCCCGTACCCATCAATGATACGGAGAATGTTATGATTGACACCATATATACGGGTATGTACAGGCCCACGTGTGACTGCCGTGGTATTGTCCAGTGTCATATTGATAACTAGACTGTTAATGCGACTTGCATTTAGGGAGCCGGATGGCTGGGCCTCCTCAGGTCGCATGGCGAAGCAATAGTTGTAGAGGAAAAGTCCAATTGGTGTATTTGTATGATGTGCCCACGGCTGTACGAGCCGGAAATACTTGGCATTTCGCTCTTCAAAGCGGTCCTGGCCATCCACTTGAATGACTGCAGAGGCCAACATGTCCTGTGATGGGAATAGTGTCGGGTCCAAGTTGCTAACCGTGGTGTAATTGAAATACTCGTGGCGTGTTGTCATGACATCACGCTGGATATACCAAATAAGCTCACGAATTGGGTTGTTGAATTCAAGACGGATGTTCAAGAAGTTGCCAGACTGCGGGAATGACAACAGCGGACTGTATTGAATCTGTTCAATCAAGTACTCGTGGCTATTGCTGACAAACCGACGACTTTCTTCGGTATCTAAATACACAAAGTCACCATACAACAAAAATGATGGTGTTTCACCAGGCGTTACAGGCTGCACTTGGAATGTGGTAGGGTTGTATCCATCAATGTTTCCTGTGTAATACAAATCCTGAAGGCCACGAAGCTTGATGTTAATGCGCACAGGGTGATACTGTAAGGCAATTAGGGGAAGGTAGTTGCCAGGATTGTTGCAAAACCAGAATCGCAAGGGAATAATGAGAGATTGTGCGCCAGTCAGTCCAGGGAATGTATTGACACCATCTACACGCCCAATCATATTGTTCAAGGCCTGTTGTTGTCCTACAGGTGTAATGAACTGTGAATAGATTTCCATCCATTCTCCGGTTTGACGGTCTATTTCATCGCTGCCGATTTCAAGCGAAACCTCTTCAATTAGGGCGTGACCAATGGAATTGACGTAACTAATAGAATTACCACTCATATCTTGAATTGCCGGCAGATTCACCTGTAAATACACTTGCCCAAGAAGGTCTCCGCGACGCTGGACAACACAGCTGAGACGCTGCCCGAACCCTGGAGTGCCGTCAAAGTACATTGGTACGGACTCCATTGCGTAGTTGGTGTGCCGACGATAGACCAACTTGAAAAAGGTGATTTGCGGATTGCCCGTAAGGTATATATCTTGTTTTCCTTGTGCGACTAACTGTAATAAACCACCACCGGAAGGCATTCTAGATTATTCTAAGTGTTTCTTTGCGCATCATTTACGTAGGGGTTAAGACTGTCACGCATAGTTTAGATATTTAGAGTAGTATGAGTCGCATTACGACATTTGCGGACCTCCTTCAGGCAAATTCATATATAGGACGGACATTGAGTAACACATATTCTCCACTCAACTCCGTCTTGACAACCGTGGGTGGCACTGGTCAGGCCACCTTCATTGACATCACTTCTACAATTAGTGCAGCGGGCTACGACCTCAACAATCTTTCTACATCGGGTACTGGTGACTACGTGAGTACTGGAGTATATCGTATTTTTTCCACAAATGTGAGTACAACTGAAGCGTATCACTATAGTTTGATTAATGCACTGTATGATGTTATGAGCACAAGCTTCAGTACAATCAATGCCGAATTTACACAGCTCAGCTCTGTAAGTACATTAGTGCGCTCTTCAGATTTCAGCACATTAAGTTCGCAAGTGCGTTCGTTGTGCAACGTGACAGCGTCACGTGTGGGCCACATGCCAGTGATGGCAGGCACATTTATAACAGGTGCGGGGATTGCAAATACGCCAGTGTTATTTACGACGACAGCCGAAAATGGTTGGACGTGGTGCCCTGATGTAGATGGGTTTGGCAACATTTCATCGTTCTACTGCTCCACGGCGGGTACATACGAAATTGTGGCAAACTTGAACTACACAACCGCCAGTCGTGATGGAGCCGTTGCCCTTCAACTCAAGACAGACGGTGGTACTTTGTTAGACCAAGCCATATCACAAGTACCACCAACTGGTGCAACGGAAAACGTGGGCGGTATTCGTTTTGTCACCTTACAGTCTCTTGGTGCAGGTACAAACTTAAATTTCTATATGAGCACAATTACGTCAGGTGTGACGCTCACTACATTGGGTGCAGCATCAGGTAGCATTGGTGCAAAACTTGTGTGGGAGTCCAATGTGCCAGCACCATACTAAGGTATGCGGCAATAGGAAAGTCGGATTTTTGGTGCAATACTAATAGATATGCCTGGTCCGAATCCCTATATTATTGATACGGATTCTATTATTATACGAAATGGGTTCTTTTATTTATCCAACACGTATAACCCACAAAGTACAAATGCAATTATAGCTGTTGGTCCTGCAGGCGCTATTACATATGCAGACACCTTACTCAATATTAGCACGTACGGCGTAGGGTATCTACCCGACGTTTTCAGTACATTAAATGGGCAGCTGTCAAACTTAAGTAGTGCAATCTATAATGGCGGTATTCAAGAACCCGATTTTAGCGCAGCATGCTTAAGTCTTTCTACCACAACAAATGACCTATCTAATTGGACTGCTACAGGACTTTCCACGCTCTCTACAGGTATTTCGGCAGTGGAATCCTTGTTTTATTCTACAGTATATGCATCGTCTGTGACAAGCGCACAATTAGTGAGTACAGGAAATTCGCTTCAAACACAGATTGATACAAATTCTACAGCAACTGGGGCGCAATTTAGCACAACGGTGGCATATATGAGTACTAACCCATTTGGTTATGCATACAGCAGTGCTGTAAATGCGTTAAGCACATATGTGTATAGCAGTATAAATCAAAGTATTTCCAGTATTAATCAAAATCTAAATGCAACGGCAAGTACGCAGGGAATTGAGATTTCTACGTTGGCCGGCGGATTTCAGACACTCAGTTCGCTTGTTGGATTTTCTACATTGTCGTCGCAAATTGCATCCACAAATCAACAGTTGTCGTCATTATCATCATATGTAAATGATATAGCGCTTTCCACTGCAAATAACACGGTGTTAATACAAAATCTATCAACAAGTCTTTCAACCACAAACGCGGCTATTTCTACTCTTACAAGTTCTATTACAGGTGGGTATGCAACAGGAAATGATATATCTACAATTTCCTCGGCGCTCAGCTCATATGCCACGGTGGCAAATATTTGTACAATTTCTTCAAGTCTTAGCTCGTATGCTACCATTGCAAATATTTGCACAATATCTGCAGGATTTGCATCCGTTCCAACGGGTAACGATATTTCCACATTATCGTCTGCGCTAAGTAGCTATGCAACTGTATTAGCTTTATCTAATGTAAGTGTGTCACAACAACAGTATCTTACACTTGCGGGCTTATCATCGTTATTTACATCAACATTAACAACGCATAACTTTGCTGTGCGAAATCAGTTTGCTGTGTCGTCGTTTTATGTAAATGGAAATTCAAATACGGTGGGTGGTACAAACCCTGCATTTGACCAAATTGGTGCATTTAGACTAAAAACTGCATTACCTCAAGGGTTTTGGTTAGAAAATACAAATAATCAACCATGTGAATTTGTATTCAAAAATACAGGCCAGCCATTTTTATATGCATTTGGTTCTCAAAATACATCACGTGGTATGTTTTTCTGGACGGGATATGGAGATGCGCTTAATGCAGATAGCAATCGCAACGTGGCTGTAGCGCTCGGCTCTACAAATACAGCCTACAAATTCTACGTAAATGGAAATGCATTTATGCCGGCAATAGTTGCTAGCTCAATATCAGCAAATGTATTAAATGTGGGCGTGTTAAATGCTGCAAATATTACTGGTTCTGTTACAGGTGATAATTTATCCACATTGTCGTCTGCACTAAGCTCATATGCAACCATTGCAAACATATGTACTATTAGTTCGGCCTTGAGCAGTTATGCCACAGTGGCAAATATATGCACAATTAGCTCGGCGCTAAGTAGTTATACAACAACTGCCCAATTTTCATCACTGTCAGGTGGAATTCGTACAGTGTATGCAACTGGCGCAAGTGTAAGTAGTTTATCGGCATCCCTTAGTTCGTACGCTACTGTGGCAAACATATGTACAATTAGTTCGGCCTTGAGCAGCTATGCTACTGTGGCAAACATATGTACAATTAGCTCGGCCTTGAGCTCGTACGCCACAGTGGCAAACATATGTACAATTAGCTCGGCCTTGAGCAGCTATGCTACTGTGGCAAACATATGTACAATTAGCTCAGCCTTGAGCTCGTACGCCACAGTGGCAAACATATGTACAATTAGCTCAGCCTTGAGCTCGTACGCCACTGTAGATAATTTATGTACTATTAGTGGGTCACTAAGTTCATACGCCACAGTGGCTAACATATGTACAATTAGTTCGGCCTTGAGCAGCTACGCTACAGTGGCTAACATCTGTACGATTAGTTCGGCCCTAAGTAATTATGTAGGGTTCTCAAATCTGTCATCCCTAACAGTATCTTCACTAACTGCATCTGGTAATGTTATCTTTTCGTCTATGAATACATCATCTTTAACTGTACATGGCACAGGCACTGCAACAACATTTACATCCCTTATTGGAACACACTCATCGCTTACAACATCCACTCTAACAGTTAATACTACAGCAAATGCAACAACCTTTACAGCGCCTGTTGGAAATTACTCGTCACTTACTACATCCACAATTACGTCATATGGTGCAGGTGGATTTTCAACGCTCACATATTCTACATTAACAGGCAACATTATATCTACAACAACATTAAATACAACTGGTAATGTAGTTATACAAGGGTCTGCAACTGTATATAGCAATACAATTATCAGTACTGGTTCATTGACTGTTCGTCGTGTAGGAAATCCGCAAGCGACCTTAACAAACGGTGGCTCTGGGGCTGCAAGTGCAACCCCAGTTGAACTAAATGTTATAAATAATAACGTAACATCTGCATTTGGATCACAAGTCGATCCACGCGGTACGTTCTTATTTGTAAATGGTGGTGATGCGGTCAATATTTACCACGGGAATCGTCAATTCAATGTCTCAGGCAGTCTTACAACCGCTGGTACATATATGGGATTTCGTACAGCAGCAGCAAATTTCCGTTTTATAGAAGCAAATTCATCAAACAGCTTTGTGCGTGCAAAATACACAGCATCAGGTGCAACCGATACACTTGTAGCAGGAACAACTGCAGTAATGTTTGATACCCTCAATATACCAACAGTCAATGCGTGGATGCCTGGTACATACCAGCTTATTACAACTGCAGGAGCAACATTAAATACATATCCAACTGGAGGAAACTTAATTGCAGCCCAAAACTTTACACTCAATTCCAATAGTTGGAACTTTGCTCCTAGTGCATATTACATTGCCTTCCGAGGTGGTCTCAGTATGTCCTTTAGTACAGGCACAACCGCAGCCCCTATTCGCTGGTATGCAACGTATCAGAATTTCACACAAGGGTCCGCTGAGCGTTGGATGACAGGTGCTGAGCATTTCACAGAAGGCAAATATGTAACAACACATTTCAATATGTATTCATACAGTGCCGGCGTAGATTCTGAAAAGGCGCGCATTGGTGACAATATTTCCATTCGCTATTACGCCCAGGATTATTTGGGAGTTGGTATAAAAGTCCTTAGCACCCCCACATTATTTAATGTATTTATTTCCCCTGTGTATGCATAAGCTGACCACGTACTTCAATATTTCCTTCTACAATTAAATTCCCCTTTATAACAATATCTCGTTGAACCTCAATGGTTCCACCACACCACCAATTTCCTGTATTTTGTACATTGCCAATTACATGAAGTTGGGCCGTCGGCGCTGTTGTTCCAATTCCCACATCCCCACCCTCTGTAATATGCATTACTTGTTTGTCCGTGCCCACAAAGAGCCTATAAGGACACAGGGTGTGATACGATGATGCATACACAGCCCCTTCCACAGTAAGGCGATGATGCACACCATTTGTGCTCACATAATGCGTCGCTCCTGTACTCATTGTCATTTGCGGACTGCCAGCAAACCCTGCTTGAATGGACCCCGTGGTCCCATTGATTCCTAAAAAAGATTGCGCGCCCAACAACGACACAAATCCCGCGCCCCCTCCGTAGTTTCCCTGCAATACACCTAATTGTACATTTAGGGGAAGTGTGAGGTTGCTCTGCAATGTTAAACCAGAGTCTGGCGAAAAAGCTGTTAGGTATGTAATGGCAGCGGTTTGCGTTGTCGGATTAAACACAGTCTGGACGTTACTCAAGCTCTCTGTAAGGGCCGTCAAACCAGATGCACCTGACGCACTATTTTGTGTAGCGGAGCCACCTATAATATCTACGTAAAACGCATTTGGAACCAATGGTTGTGTTTGGTAATACGCCATACTCTTCTATTAGGTGTATGTAGGATTTAGACCAAAAATTGTGGCAGTTAATTATAGCAATAGTATGTGACTTTTTATGCAGAGACTATTAGAGGACATGTTGAGTGATAAATTCAGAATCGGCGCAGGGTAAGATTTGGGATTCGGTAAGGCATGTGGCCATGTGATAGTAAGCGTGTGTAAGACTTTTGAACTCTTCATCACACAACGCGCACGTACAAGTTCCACCTTCGCCACGCACAATGTGCTCATTGGAATACTCTCCATAATGGATTCGCATACAATGAATGCGACAATTACCCTTGGACAGCGACGAGAACTCACAGCCCTCCATTGGACATTTATGGAGTTTAATAGACGACGCCTTTGTACTGGCTGGTAGGGCCTGGCCTGTAGTTACAGTGTCCAACTTAGTTGGCTTTTGGAGTAGCTCAGGATGACGGGCATGAATATGGAGCTCTAGTGTTTGCTTTTGTAGAAATTGTTTATTACAACTTGTACAAATGTAATCCGTTACACCAGAGTGTTTCTTCAGGTGATAGTGCATTGTGCTCATATGACGTGCCGTGTAAATACAGTGAGGGCATGTAAAGTCGCCCTTGGAATTCACTTGATACTTGCGTGCAGGTTTGGTCAAGGGCTTGGAAGGGATAGCGAGAGCAGACATTGCAGATACAACGTTGGTGCTATTAGGGGTTGCTGAGGCCGACTTCAAATTTTCGCACCGCTCATGCGCTCGGATGGTAAATGGGAAGGCGCCAATGGTAAGAGCGCGCGATACTGGCAAGCTGCTGCTCTGTGGTGTAATGGTGCGTTGAAGCATAGGAACTAGCACTAGAAATCTCGCCGTATCCAACGGACTGCTTATGTGACGCCTCAAACTCGTAATAAATTGCGAGCTCAGGATATGCGGCGTGGAGTTTTTTGTAAAATGCAATAGGAGGGTCTTCATGGGACATAAACCGCGACGAAATTCCCAACCCACCGTTGCTCACTGCCTGAATATACGGAGGACCATTGTTCTGCTCATTGACGACCCAGTCCGTACCAAACTCGGCCTTCGCCCACCCTGCACGGTCTAGAAGGTCTGTCGCAGTCGGCGGAAAGAGCCGCTCGGGCGTTAGGTGCGCAGCGCAAATTGCCTCAATTGCCGACATTGGCCCTGTAATCCGCACATAATTGTGACACTCTTGAATCGGCGGCATCTACTAGTAGTGTGGTGTGTGCGAAATCTTAGGTGGGGCCTAATGGCCTCCACGAAGGCGCAGCACCAAGTGCAGAGTAGATTCCTTCTGGATGTTGTAGTCGGCTAGTGTGCGCCCATCCTCCAGCTGCTTGCCGGCAAAAATCACACGCTGCTGGTCGGGCGGGATGCCCTCCTTGTCCTGAATCTTTGCCTTGACGCCCTCAATTGTATCAGAGCTCTCCACATCTAACGTAATAGTCTTACCAGTAAGGGTCTTCACAAAAATCTGCATAGTACCTGTGTTTCTGTACTAGTAGGGTGTGATTAAGATTTAGGCTGGACGGCATGCTGTGGGTCTAAGTTAGACGCACAGATATCATGTAATATGTCTGTGTCCGCAAAACCACGCTTTGCAATCTTGACCCTTGCAATTGGGGGCGATTTCTGCCGCGACTTAGCGCCGCTCCTGGAATCCAAGCGGGCCTACGCTGCACGCCACGGATACACCTATGTCCAAGGTGGTGCGGAGCACTGGGATCGCTCGCGGCCGATTGCGTGGTCCAAGATTCCATTTTTGCTGGATTTCATTCGCCGCGAAGGCGCCAACTACGACTACATTTGGCTTAGCGACGCCGACGTCTATATTACAAACCCTGAGCAACCCCTAACTGTACTTTTAGAGAGGATTGGGATGCCCGATTGGGCCGGCCTCACAATGAACGTAGATAGTTGGGGGAATGTAAATTCGGGAAATATGCTACTGCGGCCGAGTGAGTTTGTCGTGGAGTATTTCAAGCGCGTGTGGTCTTGTGCGAGCGATATTTACCATATTTGGTATGAAAATAAGGCAATGATTGATGTATATGAGGCTTATCCTGAGTATAAAGCAAAAATTTATTTTGTACGTGACGTGCGAGCATTTAATGCATATGTAAATGGGCGGCCTGGGGCAGAGCTATGGCAGCACGGGGATTTCTTGGTGCATTTTGCCGGCGTCTATGATACACGCGCGATGTTGGATGCAGTTAAGGGGATTCAGGCAGGGCGGACCCCTCGTATTCAACTGGGACCTGGCCCACAGGCTTAATGAAGTAGATAGGAATAGACTCAAGATATTCCCGCTCTTCTGCACTGAGCGGATTCGGGTCTGTAGGTGGCTGGTCAGGGGCCGGCTTACGCCATTCAGGTGCGACACGACGGGTGCGCTTGGGCTTTGTGGGCTCTGGTACAGGCGCTGGTGCATCTGGATTCACCCACTTGACTCGCTGGACCTGCTCCTCGGCAGTTAGGGCGACGAAGGGGGTGATATCGTGGAATCTGCGATTCGTAGCAAAGTCGGCTGCCGTATATCCATCCCTATTTTCCAGGACCTTGCTCGCACCTCGTAAGAGTAGCTCCTGGACAGTTGCAGTGTGTCCCATATAGACCGCCACATGAAGCGCGGTGTTGCCGATTTCATCTTGGGCATTCACATCGGCGCCGGCATCCAGTAGTTCATGTAGGATGTCAGGGTTGTCATAGCGGGCGGCATAGTAGAGCGGCGTCTGCTTGACTGCTGTGCGACTGGAGTGGTTTGCACCAAGGTCAATTAGGGTGCGTGCAACGGCCGCGGTTTGATAGATAGCGGCAATATGAAGAGCTGTGAGACCGTGGGAGTCACAGCTGTTCATATCTGTACCAAGCATGTGGGCTCGGCGAATGTATGCCTGGTGGCCAAACTGGGCGCCATCAAAGAGGAGATTTGGGTTGGGCTTATAGGGCATTATGGGCTTGGTGTAGTGGCTTGAATGAAGAGAGGTGCTATTAGGGTGTGAGGGCGGCGGATTTCAAATTTTTTGGCCCAAATTAGTATTCCTTAGGAGTTTTCTTTGCAGGAATAGCGGTTTCTAAGAGGAACTTCTCAAAGTTTTCATAGTCTTTGGCTGCCTTGAGCTCAGAAATACGTCTGTAGCCGGCCTGGATGGCTGCTTCACGGTCAGGGCCATCAGCATACAAACGACGAACTTCGCGCTCCCAGCAGCCAATGTCTTCTTGTTGGCAAATGGGCGCGGCGCTGTTTGTACATTCACGGAGCCCAGGTGTGTCGCCGACAATGACTGGGATGCCGGCTGCCATTGCCTCTAGGGCAACACGGCCCCAGCTCTCGGACTTACTCGGCATGATAATCACACGAGAGTTCTCGTAGAAAGGAAGCGGGTTGTCCGTATGGGCATAGTAGGTAATATTGTCCGTCTGTCCGTCAATAACCTGCGGGCCATAGCCTCCACGCACACCAATAAACTTGTGCTCGGGCATGGCTTCGGCTAACGCCTTGATGGTGTGCCCACCCTTATTGGGAATACAGTTAAGAAGCGTAATGTGCTCACCCTTGCCTGTGTTGAGCGCCTCAAACTTCTTGTAGTCAATATGAGGGCGCACAACAGTCCATGGATGGATTGTCGGTACAATCTCGTGTTGTGTTATCGCGTTATATACGACAAATACGGGGGCGTTCCATCGCTGCTGTAACACATCAATCTTCTCAATGTCAAGGTGGAGGAAGAAGCAAATAGGAAGTCCAAAGTCCTCCGCAATCTTGAGACCCTCATCGGCCTGTAAATTCTGACAACCAATTACATCCGTCGCACTCAAAATCTCCTTACAGCGCTCATCCAGTGGTTGCTGGTAGGGCATGCGAATAAGCGGCACACCATCATACTCGTCACTGGGACAATCATAGAGAAGCACATTGACCGTCCATCCATTGCGCTGCAGATACTTGCTGATTTCATGGGCCATCAACTCTGCACCGGCTTTTACGGTAGATGCGTAGGAGTGCATAATCCATGTGAAGTTTCCCTTGTGCGGACCCATGTAAGGCGGGTCAATCGGTGAGCCAAGTTCAAACATATGCTCTTCTGGATGGTCCATTGCATCAGGACTTGTATGCACATTTGGCATAATCGCCCTACGGCATACAAGGGTCACTACTGAGACCACAAGGATTCCGACTATTAGGAGTGTATAGGTGTTCCAACCAAACTGCATATTTCTACATGGTGCGCCGAGAACAAAATCTGCGCGTATTATATAGAAATGGCAAAGACACGCAAGGTTGGTTCCAAGGCTCAGGTGTTCCACGGAAGTGCAATGAAGACCGCGGGTGGTCTTACACGCAAGGATCTTATGAAGACGAAGTCCGGACGTATTGTCAGCAAGAAGAAGCACGCGGCGGGCCTCAAGGCGCTCAAGCGTCTCCGTGCTCTTGGTTTCACGGCCAAGAAGGGGCGCTTCTCGCTCTTCAAGCGGGGTTAAATCATATGACGACTATTATGTGGGTTGTGTAGGCTAACCTAAAGTTTTGATGAAGATATGTATATAGTATCTACACATCTTCTACAATGGACGACCAAGATTGGACCCCTGTTGTAATGCGTCGTCGCGGTGGAGCCCCAAAGACGGGTCTGGCTGCCCAGGCGGACCGTGCGGGGCGCGTGAAGGCGGAGGCGAAGGCCGCTGTATCGGCTGCATCACGTGCAGCGGGTATTGAGCGGGCAGCCGAAGAGGGCCGCCTGAAGCTGAAGAAGGTGTGTGCCGAGAGTCGGCAGGCGCTCGTCCAAGCCCGCCTAGCACGGAAGCTGAGCCAGGACCAGGCTGATGCGGCCGCCACGCTCCCCAAGCACACCTTCAAGGGTCTGGAGGCGGGCTCACTGCATCCCTCACCTGAGGTTCTTCGCAAGGTTGCGCGCGAGTTTCACGTGGATATCAAGCTGGAGTAAATAGCAACCTACTTAGTATTTATGACTGACTTGGTCAGCAAGAACACGTAGGTGGGCAGCGATAGCCGAGTGGCTAGGTTTGATGACGTGCGTGGGTCCATCCGCAGGGTCATACCAGTATGTAGCTCCTTGAGCGGTTGGCTCGCGCACGCGTGTCCAAGCGAGTCCAGCACGGGCCACACGTAGCTCCCGCAAGTAAGCCTTCTTTCCTTCCGCATCACGTGACCCTACTTGTACATTCAAAGACCTGATAATTGCCGCGGCATCGGCAGTTGTGAGATCTTGTACAGGTGGATAAAAAATGGCATCGGCCCGAATGGGACTTGTAGGAGCCTCTGGGATCGTTTCTAGGCGCCGCACCTCTGTAATAGTTGTTCCCTGTGGAAGCCGTTGGAAGAACGCATCTGGTGGATGTGCAGTGTCATCAATATGGATGAAAAGTGGGCGTGGCGCGTAGGAACAGTATGTTAAAATGAGCGTCCATTCTTTTTGGTCGGCTGGCTGAAACACAACATCCCAGTTACAGCGGAAAAGGGATGAACAGCGAGACGAAGGTGATGTAATAAGAACATGGCGATTGTACGGTTCGCCGTGAATTAGCGTGTCCAGTGTTCCTGGTAGAATGGGCCGTGCAAATGGCCCACCTTCAATATAAAAAACTGTATGGGCACCAGTTAAAGATGTATCAAAGTTTTCTAGTTTTACCACGTCGGTCATACTATTTGCTAGTATGGTGGGTGTGAAGGAATTTTAGGCGGGGTTAGTAGAGTATGGAGGTATTTATTCGTGTGCTACTAGGCGTAGCGTTAGCGCTTACGTTATTGGATATTGTGTATAACGGCAGACGAAATGCTGGTCGTTCGCTTGTTTATACTGGCGTATTTATCTTACTGGCACTACTCTTTCATTTTGGGCGCACACATTTTTCTATGCGGAAAGCAGAATGAACGCCGCAACTCGCATTTTGATGGCTGCTGTGATTTTGATTGCAGTTGATTTCCTGTATTTGTCATTTTCGTCAGCGTTTGCCAAGGCGATGTTTGAGAAGATTCAGGGCTCACCCTTGCGTTTCAACTATTTAGCTGCAGCGCTAGTGTATTTGGCCCTTGCCTATCTTCTGACCCGGCCCTACGTGGATTCTTGGACCACCGCATTTGGTCTCGGTATGGCCACGTATGCTGTGTATGATTTCACGAACCTTGCTACACTGAAGAACTATTCTGTACAGTTTGCTATTATGGACACATTATGGGGTGGCACGCTCTTTGCGTTAGCCCACTTTATTTATACCACACTTGTTGCTCGTCTTGAGGCTGGTAATGCTTAAAACTTAATTTGCTTGAATTGTTGTTTTCCACTGCTAGGGTCAAACCCAAACTCTGGGTTGTACATATAGGAATAATCACGCCCATCACGTGAAATAACATAGCAATGTGGCGACTCAATAGGAAGCTGCATTGCAAAACAGAACAAACTGCTATCTGTGACTATTACAGATGCCGCGTGAAGTATTGTGTCTTTGTAATGTGCAAGTGGGACATTCAAACACCGCTGTGCACTAGCATAAAAAGGGTGGTCAGGCGCATACGCATTTGTATTTACATCCAAAAATAGTGTTGTGTTACGATCAATGCCAAAATGACGCTCTATTTGTTCGGCTGTAAATACAGGGCCGCTACTTGTGCCTGAATGAATAAATATGTAGGGAATATTATGTGGCAATGATTTGTACAAGGTCATACTTTCAGGCTGCGACGCAGTGTGAAAATACGTCCAAAATACAGGTGCCGGCACGCCAGCATCAGCATAAAAATTATATGGCAAATGTGCAAAATCATGCATTTTCAGTCCCAAACTGTGCGCATGATCGCCAACTGCAATTACAGTATGACCATCTGTAAGGGCATCAAATTGGCTTTTAGGAAATCCGTATGCTGGGCTAATTTCAGCGTCGTCATTTTGGATATGCAACTGAATTGTAGGATCATCAGCATAAAACAGACGCACATTGTGTGCATATGCAGCTTTACATGCAACCGTTACGCTGTCATAACACGTACTTAAATAACGCACTAGCCCTATTGAAGTAATCATATCACCAAGGCCCAAATGTGTAAGTACAAACGCTTTGCGTGGCGCATACCCTTTTTGTTCTTTTAGTGATGAGTTTAATAATGAATTAATTTTATGCTTAATCCGAAAGCGGCGGTCATTATCCAATATTGTTGCATGACATGCTTCTACCCAGCGTGGTTGGTCAGTAATACGGTCTACTGTACGAAGACTATCCATGTCATCCCAAATTTTTTTATTGACAATTTTTAAAATATTATAATAAAATACAAAGTCATTATTTAAAAAATGTGAAACAACTAAGTTATATAACATAGTATACTCATTACGCACATGTACAAGTTTTGTTTCGTCATGAATGTGGTTTCGCTTTATATCTAAAATAGTTAATTTATCAATACATTCACCTAATGATACAGGTACTTGAAGATTCATCTATTCATATAAATATGTGGCCCTTTAAATCTACTAAGTTTAAAGTCCAATCAAGCTGTGTATGTAATGGTTATTAATTTAAGTGATGAATTGAAACAATTCTTACCTGGATTAATGCAAGGAATAACACGTGTATCAATATCATATCCATTTGATGTATTAAAAGTAAATATGCAAAAAATGGTTTATAAAACAACTTACAGTTCATTTAAAAATATAATAAAAACCGACCCTGCCAAATTATATAGAGGTTCATTATTATCTTACTCTAGTGTAAGTATTGAGCGGTCAATCCAATTTTATATATTAGAAAAATATACATCACAATATAACCCATATATATGTGGCGCTGCAGTGTCATTATTTAGTTCTATTTATAATGTCCCAATTTCATATTTAACAACATCAATTGCATTACAAAATAATCGTACATCACTAAAACAATACTTATATAATATTTATAAAGCTGGTAATAATATATATAAAGGGTATTTATTAGAAACATGTAAAAATCAATTAGGTTCTACATTATTTTTAGGATCATATTACCAAATACGAAAAGTTTGTGGAAATAACTTAAATTTGTCGCCCTTTTATGGCGCATTGTCAGGTTTGACTGTATGGGCTGTAATATTTCCAATTGATACACTTAGAACAGAATATCAAACATCAAATACACCTATTAAAAATATAATTGCACAACGAATTAAAGATTATGGAATACGTTCGTTCTACAAAGGTATAACACCAATTATAATCCGTACAATTCCATCGTCGTCATTAGGAATGTATGTATATGAATATGTTAGAAAGCACGTTACACCAATATAAAGTCGCAACAAATTACATTCACAATGAACGTTCCAGTTCGCGTATTTTTAGTAGGAGCAGGTGGTTTTTCAAAGCAAGTTATTGATGCATATTTAGCGTCTAACATACAAATTGCTGGAATATTTGATAATTTCAGAACTGGTGAATTTTATAGAAATACACGTATTCTTGGCACTGTTGATACTATTGATACCACATTGCCACATGGTGAAAACATATTTATTACACTAGGAGACAATAATACAAGAAAACAACTAGCTGCACAATTACTAAAAAACTACAAATTTCCTAACTGTATTAGACCAAACTCAGATATACCACCTCACACAAGTCATATGGGTATAGGTAATTATATTGGTTCATATTGTAAGTTAGGAGAAGATGCATATATTGGTAATTTTAATTTTATTAATGAATGTACGATTATTGCACATGACACACGCATTGGAGATTACAATCATTTGTGTCCAAATGTATCTATTGGAGGTAATGCTAAGATTGGACATACGAATTTAATTGGTACAGCATCAACGGTAATACCAAAGGTTCAAATTGGAAATGACAATATATTTGGAGCAGGTAGTGTTATCATTAAACATGTGGAACATAATTCAACATATGTTGGTAACCCTGCAAAACAAATAAAGTAATATGATATAAAATTGAACGGTATTTGTATCAATTACACATCGTACCACATAACAACCATGAATCACGAAATTGCACGTGCAATCCAAGCCAATCGTTTGTTACATGAAGCGCGCGAAGCGGAAGAATTAGAAGCGGCGCGTGTTGCAAGCTCCGCTGTTGCAACGGAGGACACACTGGAAGATGGAATGATGCATATGAGTGGGCTTGACGGTGCGCCAGATATGCGGCGCTTATTGTTGGCGATTATGGGTCTGGACGACATTTTGGCCTCAGGACAATTAGGGGCTGGCGAGTTGGCCGAATTGCGGGAGTTACAAGGGCGGTTGCGGGGGCAGTTTGAGGCGGCTGATGCGGATGGCTTGGAAGAGTCCAATGATTACAGGGAAGCTATATACTTGATTTCACACGTATATAGTTTCATTGACTACAAAGTACATAGTATGCTGACCGAGATGCATACACGTATGTGCACAGAGGAGGCAGAAAAGGCTGCCCTAGAGGAGGCTATTAGGGTGGCTGCAGAGGAAGAAGCGGAGCGTGTGCGGGCTGCACTGGAGGCCGAGGCGAGGGCAATTGCGCAGGCCGCCGCAGAAGCAGCGAAGCCCCGCGTGCCGACGCTGGAGGAGCGGCGGGCTATGGCAGCGGCTCGTGTGGCGCGCTTTGGCGGGAGCGGCGGTGCGTTCTAAATATTCGCCGAATATGCCCACTGGAGCAATCCCTGACGCTGTCGTGGCCGACACGAAAGGTCCCGTGGCTTGCAATTGGCCTTGATTTGGCCGGCGTGCCGACTGAATGCCTTCCAACGGCCAATCTGGATGTCGTCTATTTCAGGTAAGCGCCGACCCATCCAATACCTACAATACCACTGGAACCATCCGCGTTCATCAGGGTTACTTTTAGGGTCTGAGAGAGCGGGATGTTGCGCACCTGATTTGCGCCCTGAGCCAGGAAGCCATCCGTTTCGCTTCCAGACTGACAACGGCTGGCGCGAATCCACGCCGAACTTATTGACTTTCACATCGGCCTCGCCTGGACGCAACTTGTCCCGCCGAATGGCCGCTAAAAACCATTCACGCGGAAATTCCAGCACACAATCGTTCAAATACTTCCCCTCAAAGGCTCCCGCGGCTAACATCGCGGCCGGCGACAAGGCAGGCCGAAATCCTGGTGCAAAATTACGCCCCGCCGGCTCAGTCAGTGTGTAGTGATAGTTCTTTTCCATTTTGTTCCACACATAAACCTCACGCCCCTTTGTAAAGAAGCCAGCCCCATGACCGCGCCGCCGCAAGATTTCAACCATATCCTCTGTGGTCCGGATTTTGAGTATTGCGGGGTCCCGGAATTCCTCCAAACTTCCTCTACCAACTTTCCGAGTCTTCCCATTGTTCTCACTAGAAGTCACGGTATTTTTGCGCGTATTCCGTTTGGAATCCCCGCTGCGCTTGTCCATCTCCCTTTACTAGTAGGGGTGTTTTGTTGGCCGCATGGTTGGGTCCGGGCGCGAAATACGCACATCTTTGCGCTCGTCCTCACCATCCCTCTTAGTCCCATGACACCGGTCGTGTATATAGAATGGATATGTGCTGTTTCACTGGCTTTCGCAGTATGTCTGGGATTCCAAGAAGATTATCGCGAAGCAAGTAGAATCTGCACACCCAGATGAACCCTCACGTCGTTCTCAGCCTATTCCACATCCTCCTAATAGCTCCTTTCTTCCTATATGTGGCGTTCCAACGCTCGGCCCTTCCACAGGTCATCTACTATGTACTATTAGGGCTCGGGTTGCTGCTCCTGTTGTATCACGGCTTCAAGGCTGTTGCCCGGCTTCGCACAAATTCTCCATATGCCTGGGTCAATATGATTCATGCACTCTTGGTGGCCCCCTTGTTGTTGTACATTGGCGCCAAGCAGCGCGATACGCCACGTGCAGCCTACGAGATGACAGCGATGCTCGGCTTTGCTGTCTTCGGTTACCACATGTACAGCCTCGTGGTTTCAATTAACTCTGATTCTGCATAATATGCACCAATTGCAGGTATAATAGCGCCTAAAATTGGACTACTATGAGTTAGAAATGGAACGGGCCTATGCACCTTATAAACCGCCGACGGGCACGGCACCTGTATATAGAAAGCCACTACTGGCGCCACCGTTATCTGCACGCACACAAACATGGGAAGAAAGTGAGGACGAGGAAAACGACTATACAACCGATTCGGACTCTTATGAGAGTGACACGACGACGACTGATGAGTCCGAGTCTGAGACCGAAGAGGGATTCCAGGACCTTTTGCCCGACCCACTGACACTTGCAAAGGCTCCGATTGCCCTTGCAAATACAATGCCGTCATTTGCCGACAACCCTGAAAACACATTTGCAAATGTCACTACATCAGGTATGTTGGACCAGACCAACATATCCACAGCGTTCAAGACAATGAACACCAGTCAGACGAGCCTGATTTCCATTAACAGTGGCGACCGCGATCACACAACATTTCCCCAGCCGACGAATTTTACGCTGTATTTGCCCAAGATTTACCGCAACGTCACCACATTTCAATTCACACAAATCAAGCTCCTCAGTGCCTTCTTCTACTTCCGTAATAGCAAATACAATACGTGGTTTGATGTTGCCGAAGAAGGGCGCCGTAACTCCGCCGGCGCACAACTTGTGAATCGCGTGCAAATCCGCGAAGGGTCGTATGACATTAACGGGCTCCTCAATGAACTGATGATCCAAATGAACACAACACCTACCTTTTATTATTATCCAAATGGCTTTGCAGACTTTGTACCGCTCTTTTCTACAACAGGTGATTACGCGTATAATTTCAACAAACCAGGAGACTATTACTATGACTCAGCGTTAAATAAATACATCCCAAATCCGACCGCCTTATATATTATTACACGGTATTTCCCCAGCCGTTATGGTGGCTTGACAAGCTACACACTCAATCAAATGTTGGTGGCGTACTATTACCCCGTGTTGAAAGAGGCCTTTTTAGAACCGGCAGATTTGGCAACGCTCAATATAACTGTACCAGGATATGAACAACACCAAATCTATGACCGTGTGGTGTATAATTTCGGCGGCCTAGACGACCCTGTAGTCCTAGCGTTGATTAACCAAAATCTCACAACCCTAGACGCGTACCGCACAGCTCACACGTTTTACAACCATTTAATTAACAAATACGTATGGGGTCTGGACAGCATGACAAATAAGGTATTTGTGAATTCATCTAACTTAAATACATCTATTGTAAGCGACATTGCAGCCCAGTCCAATATTATTTTAAGTAACACACTCACGTACGACTATGGGCTCACATTGCAACAATATCAAAACCTCAGTAATGTTATTCAAGCAGATTCATTGCTTGTAAATTCACTATTAAATTATTACCAAATTGGCCTAGCGAACTATTATGGTGTAAATTATGGGTCTTATACACTAGACCAACTGGTGAATCCATCTACGCTGATGTATTTGCAAAATGGGTCCAATGTGAGCGGAGTCTATAATGCATACACACTGCCTTACATTCAAGCCCGTGGCGCGGGTCAAATCCAAGACCTGCCCGATTTCAATACGGCCCCGTCTTCCTTGGTGACAACATGGTCTAATTACATTAGTACAGCTCCTACATTTGATTTTAGTACGCTCAACCAGTCTGATCGTGGCGTTCCCTACGAGTATTCGCTGTCCAATTTCTTGGAAACCACGCCAATGGTCAATGCTAGTAGCATCTTATATACAAATCCCAAAAAACAATCACTCAATGTCGTCACACACATTTCAGCCGGCCAGTACTCACTCTTCCGTTTCCGTTCAGACGTCCGCCAAACGTTGCAAGTAGAGACAATTCATCGTCCGTTCTTCTACCGCTACCCAGCCTACATGTACGCGTTTGGTAACAACTTACCGACCCTTTTCAACAAGGACTACACATGGACCCCGTCACCGTTCAGCAATGCCGGCCAGGTCATTCAAGACTGGGGTACTGTGCCATTTGGTCTGGACATGCAAAGTAGTGTAAGTCAGTATTTCTCCACGGCATATTTACTGAAATCCTCCAACAATACCTACTATTACAAATTCACCGCACCCCCTCCAAATGTCGTATCGCCCTCAGCCATCACCTACAAGTACCCAATGAACATTGGGCTCTGGGCAAGCACACTCTCAACCTTTACAACACCTGTAAATGTGACCCTGTACCAAGACGACGCCGGCTTCTATTCAGACTCGGCCAACGGGTCCGAACAAGTGTATAATTACAGTGCGTTCTCTACACTTGGTCTTAGTACAAACACAGGTGGTCTGACTTATGATGTGATAACAGGAAATACCTATTATGTGACAATTAGGGTGCCAACAACATCATTTGGCGATATTCCCTTCTTCTTCACGGCCTACACAGGCAATGCGCCAACCGTGATTCCACTAGAGAATCCTGATATACCTGTGACGTCACTCAATAATCCTGCATTCTTTGACCCTGTAGCAAATCTGGGGTCAAATCCGCAGAACATCAACTTCAACAAAACAAATGATCCTGCATGGACGCACTTGAACGCCATGTCATCACTTATGTTGCGTGACCCGAGTTTCCAGGGCTTCAATGTCACATATCCATCGGCTGCGCCTGTACTTGGCTATGATGACAACAATGTGAGCACCGATTTTACGGACTATAAGGGATGGGTAGATAGCCAGTTGAGCAACGCGCCCTATGCCCAGTATCGCAAGGACCCCCTCAACGGGTACCAGCTCATCTCTAATAGTCCCTACAATGTGAGCGCACAGCAGTACTTTTACAGCGGTTCGTCCAACTCACTCCAGAGCTCAAACGGAAACTTACCTTACACACCGCAGTTTTCTACAGTAACTAAACGCGAATACAAGATTGTCCATTGGTATGATGACACCTACATTGCACCACAGTCCTTTGATGGTGCCTACTCTACAATTGCAGGAATGAGTTCGCTGACGACGCGCGTACCTTACAATCAATCTACACTCAACGTTGGTGGCTACACATACACTGCTGATTCCAACTACGGGGGTCTCTCTACGTTACAATTAGGGTATGGTGTGAGTGGCTTCACATTCTTGCCGACAAATGGTGCGTGGGACTGCGACAGGTTTATGTTCAAGTCAGCTTATGCAGGGGCCGGCTCGCCAAATGACGAAATCACCTATGTGGGAGTCTTTGATACACTATCAATTACAGATATTGATAAATCATCGGTGTGTCTGTGTGATGCTATTTCAATCATGAGCTCATCGCGCACGGCGGTCTATTCGTCCTTCACACAAGCCGCGCAGAATGACGGTTTTGACCCCAGCCTCGGGTCCTATTATGAGTATGTGCGGTTGCCCTGGGAGGCGTATCCCACCACCTACCGTCGTCATGACAAGGCAGCTGCAGGCCTCTCGGGTTACACACAGCTTCCTTGTACAATCATTACAAAGGCCGAAGCCTACTACTCCATTCTCCCCTTCAAGGCGGATGGGACACTCACAACGTTCTTTATGCCAACAGGTTCCACTGTGCCTTATCCAGATAATACAGTATCGCTATTAAGTACAAACTATTTAGGGTACAATATACCGACCGACGCGGGCCCACGCGAAGCTGTAGTCCCAAGCACAAGTGTAGCAACGTTGTCCAATTACGTGTATAACATTTACACATCCAAATACGAGCAGTCACTCCCCATTAACGGTCAGGTCGTACATTATCAGGACGACCTGGACATTTTGGATCAGGCAAATGGTATGAAGTACTACAACCCATGGCACGGTATGGTGGCCGACACCCGTCTGGTATTCAAATCGGGCAATTACAGAATTGGAACCGACCGCTATTTGCTCTTTGCGTCACCCGTTCTCAACTTCGGCAGCCCTGCCAGCAACTATTACGCGGATGTGAGTACGCCGCGCTATTTGACAGGGGGCGATGCATATTTAGTCCGCAATGCAGGCCAAGATGGACGCGACACGGTGTGGGTGAATTCGTTTGACTTTGCTGCCTTGGCACCCGCCGGCGAGCAGGTTGTTCAGTGGGCCGCCACGTGCAACACTCCATACATCCTAACAGTCAGCTCAGGAAACCAGACGATGAAAGTGTATCCTGTATCAGGGGCGCTCAGTAACGACAGTTTCACCCTTGGGCCTCTTCTCACCAGCTTCCAGCCTTACATCAGCACTGCAACCTACACTGACACCTTGAACGTCAGTAGTGCGCAGTTCAGTATAACCGCAACAAGCAACTTCTATTACACGGACTTGGCAGCAGGTGACTCCAATATGCGCGGTGTGCTGATTCACAATATGAGCGCAGGGACGAGCTTATTTGGAGGATTTTTCGTAAGCTCGGCGGATTTCCTGGAAGTAACGGCCAATGTTGGCGAGGCGCAACACCACACCCTTCTCACGTATGCACCGAGTAGCAGCACGAAGATTTTGGAGGGGAATTTCACAGTGAGTGGTGCAGCATTTAACGGTGCTGTGGGAATGAATTTGGGTCAGCTGAATTTGAGCAACTTGATTTTGCCGGCCCAGTATGGTAGCAACGCATTTAGCATTCGGTCCGATTCCGCTACAAACTGCCAGTTACTCTCTTCTAATTTTACTGACCGCTGGCTCGGTGTATTCAAGGACCCTGCAGTGTCACCTGTAGGGAGTAATTTGGACGTATTTTTGGAAGCCAAAGCGCCGACCTTCTACAACCCTACAAATGGATTTGCAAATGTGACCTGGACAATTGGCGATGACGACTCGTACTGGATTAAGGTGACAACCGATGCGTATTTCACCCAGGACCCGTGGCTGATTTACGGAAATACACGTGTGGGTGGAGATCTTGGCTACGCTCTGAAATCCGCGTGGCAAATCTTTTACCCCACGATGAAAATCACGCTCACCAAGCGCACAAATATGTACAATGATATCACAAATACGATTGACACAAATTATTTCAGTAACTATGGAGACTTTTACACAACACCTGCAAATTATCCTGAGTATGGCCACACAAATATGTTTTTCTACTCAAATTACGACAGTCTGATGTCTGATATGAGTACAGTGAGCGCCGCTACTACACTCTACAAGTGGGGCCAGGAGTCAAACTATTATAAGGCCGATACAGAGTTCCAGGGCTATGGATTTAACTCCTATATTTACAACATCACTCTGAAGCCATCGGGTGCTATTAGTGGCTCCAACTCATACTACTACTTGGCTGTTAGAGGGTATTCGCCGACGGAAGATTTCCAAACCGTCGTCCGTTTTTCTCTCACAAACAGGTACGACTATGGATTTATTTCGGCACATGATTTGTTTTCCGAAATCGCGGTCATAAATACGGGCAACGTCTCAAACTACAACCCCGAGTATGTGGCATCCACGGCGGCCTTTGATTCGTATTTCAGCACAAATACCGTGGCCATGAATATTTTCGTAAATCCCACACTCACCTTTACAGGATTTTCCAATTTCCACAGTACATTCCGTGCCTATTACACTAGCTACAACTCAACACTCGCCACCTACAGCAGCATTCAATCCACCCTTAACAGCAAACTGGCATCGTATTTGCAGCAATACTACGGGCCTATTATGCCACCTGATTATTTCAGTCGCGCCAAATTCACGGACTCTATCAGGTTTGACCTGTTGTTCAAATCCTCCGTTTATACAACGCTATCCAATGCAGACCAGTTCTGGGGCCTCGGCTACAACCTCGGATTCCCCAAGGCCGACATGAGCAACAACACGCCGGCCACACCTGAAGGTACGACGCCGATTGTGGGCCAGGGGACGTACTATAACGCGGAGAGCTTCTACAAAATCTTGGACGACTATATCTACTTGCGCCTCAATGACGAATACTCTCTCAATCGCGTGGATACTTCGGGGCCCGAAGACCTTGCCTTGGTCCAAGAGACAAATGGAGCAACGAAGCAGTATTATGCCAAACTCCTACTAGCCAACTTCGGGTCTTACACACAGTCTATGATTCAAAACCCCGTGGCACTCAACCCGCCAATTGCAAAGATTGACCGTATCAGGTTCCAGTGGATAGACCAATTAGGGAATATTATAGATAACAACGATTGTGAATGGTCTGGGATTCTACAAATCACAGAGTCAGTCAATGTGGTGAATGCCGAATCAACAATTGAGCGTCCTGCTCCAGTGGCATAAATAGTACAAGTAGGATAGTAGTATGTCATTCGGACGGCAATTTAGCGCAACGACCTCACCCCTGGAGGCCGAGTTTTCATTTGGAACCTCCACAACGTCCCCATTTTTCCCTCCAGTATGTCTAACATCACATTGGAATCCGACAAACATTTATAAGCGGACCGTGCCTGACCAGAAGGTGGGATTGCCGCTGGATTTCCGCCCTTATGCAAAGATTTGTCTAGAGTACCGCACGACGGGTCCAGAAGAGGCTCTACCTGCGACTCCGGCGGACATGGTATTTCCTATGGGTGGCGAGTTTTATCCTCCGAACCGCTACAGTGAGGCGATTGACAACGAGTCTGCCCTGCGCCGTCTAGACCGTCCGCTACGCCTTCCTGAGCGCGACGACTATGTACCGGCCCTGGACAGTGACATGTACAACCGCGAGAAGATGGCCCCTGCCCGCACCGCGCCGACGTCTCGTATGGTCCAGGAGCTCGCAATGCCCCAGGCGCTCCTCCGAATTGGCCCCTACGAGTGCCGCGAAGCGGAGGACAAGAAGGCCCAGGCGACCGAGACCAAGCCGTTTAACAATCCCACAAAAATGGCCAAGTACAACGGCAAGACGTTTGCGAAGTAAGTCTCTGTGCGCTTGTAACAGTCCCTAACAAGTAGGCCTACACAGTAATGAAGTGGTCAGTGGATGAATTTATAGAGTATTTGAAGACCCCACCGTCAAGTGAGTTGGACGCCTTCAAACGTCAAAACACAGTTTATACACTGTTTATTTTACTGGAAGCACTTGCTGCCGGCGAAGCGACCTTCCGTGATGGGATTCTAAGCCTGGACGATGTCCAGTATGATTGCAAGGACCACCTTCCTGTGACTGCAGTGACTACTTATGGATTTGGTATTGGCGGGGAACACGCCTATGATGAAACTGTAGGGCGGGCTGCAATTGGGCTATTAGAGAGTGTATATTTGCTGCGAGCGGAAAGCCTTGTGGAAGGCCTGGAGGAGAAATATGCGGAGATTTGTAGCGCTGGCCCTGCCGAATGGAACTATTATGGGTCGTATTTGGCACACGATTCTACACTGCCAGAGGCGATGGCAGCACGCGCGGCTACCTTGTTTGCGCCGCCTGCGCCTGTTCCGCAAGCTCAACCCGAGCCAGCCCCCGTGAAGCCGGCGCGATTCTTCAGCAAAGGTCATACACGACGCATGCACGGGCGGCGCGCACTCTCTCCAATTAAGCGCACCCGAGCCACTGACACCACACGCCGTCGCCACAATAAATCCGCAAACACCACCTAATAGTAGATGCTGCCGAAAAATAGCGAGCCATTGCACAAGTTTCATTACAAGTCCAATGAAATGCACGCCGATACATTGAACGGCAAGTACCAAGCACACATGAACATAATTGAAATTCGTAATGGAGCTGGCAAGAAGACGGTGGTTGATATTTTGCCTTCAGGGAAAAAACGTAAGACAGTAAAACAGCTCTCAGGAAAAGAAGTAGAGGCAATCCGGCGACGCCAGTTTATTCCAGACTTATTTAAGGGAATGTTATACGGATTGCGCAATGGCCCTGGTGCCGCTCCATTACGCGGCACCGTGCGTAAGACACTAAAGAACAAGAAGGCGCACAAACAGTAAGAAGGTTTGCAATGCTAATGGGTATATTAATAGTTTGTATAATACTATTTCTTGGCGCTGTGTTCTACAAGCAAACAGTTCAAGAATACAAATTAAACCAGATTGAGTGGTCACAACGTGAGCGCATACCCGAGCTATTAGACGAGGGTACACCATTTGTTGTGCGGTCCGTGCCACTCTGTCCTGTATGGAACGCAACCGACGTAGGAGCTCGGGCCGTGTTCAAGGACTTGGCGATGTGGGTTCAAGCCGCGCCATCAACCGCCAGTATGCCGTGGCACCGGCGGATGTCGCTCCAATATGGCAAAGATGCTGTCTTGGCGCCATGGCTGGAAGAAACGTGGCAACCACACACTGGAACACTTCGTTCCACTATACCTGCATTATTTCCACAGGAAATCCAGGCGTGGGTCGGTGGGCGCGGCCTCTACCCCTTAAAAGCTATGTGGAGTGTGATTTTTCCTACTGAAGGCGAAGTGGTGGTGACTCTTATGAGTGCCAAGGAGGACAAGTATTTGCCTGCCCAGTATTTAGGAAGGGCTCCGCACGAATTTACGATTGCCGACACGCCCTACGTCGGCAAGTTGAAGTATTTAGACGTCAAGCTACGACCTGGTGTGGCGTTATTAGTGCCAGCCCATTGGAAGGTGGCCTGGTCAGCGGCCGAAGGAGCAGAACGTATTCCATTTGTATGTATTTACTCACTTCACACCCCTATTAGCAAACTTGCGGCGGCATTATCACCCACATAAGAGTTATATACTATATAATACAAGAAACCATGTATATGAATACACGTGTTCTTGTAACAGGTGGGGCAGGATTTATTGGGTCTTACTTGGTGGGACTATTAGACCGCGCATTGGGACAAGTCCGAGTATTAGACAATTTCTCTACTGGAAAACGCACAAACATTGAAGAAAATCTATGTAGCACTGATGTGGAAATTATGGAGGGCGACATCCGTGACCCTGAGACTTGTAGACGGGCGTGTGAGGGGATGGACATTGTATTTCATTTGGCTGCCTACGTGAGCGTACCAGGGTCCATGGAACATCCTGAGCTCAACAATGCGATTAACATTGATGGCACGCGAAACATTTTTGAGGCTGCCACAGCAGCTGGTGTGCGGCGCATTGTATATGCATCGTCTGCGGCTGTGTATGGTGACGATCCTGAGTCCTTAAAAATCGTAAGTGCCGAGCGCCGTTATACGTCCCCTTACGGGGCTAGTAAAGGTGCGTGTGAAGATTTGGCGGCAGAGTATGCTGCGCGGTATCCAGACCTTGTAATAGTAGGGCTGCGGTATTTTAATGTCTATGGGCCACGTCAAGACCCTTCGTCGCCATACTCGGGCGTGATTTCACGATTTATGGATGCAGTGTTCAAGTCCCAGCCCGTGACAATCTTTGGCGACGGGACACAGACACGTGATTTTATTTATGTGGGTGATGTGGCACAATGGACATTTATGGCTGGTCGCAACAATTTCCCGAAAACGTGGCTGAAACCTGGGGCGCACATATTTAACATTGGTACAGGTATCAGTACGAGCCTCAACGACCTCCTAACGTTATTTCCTGGAGGGGTTGCTGTGAAGCGCCTTTATTTGCCCGAGCGACTTGGGGATGTAAAACATTCCGTAGCAGATATGACACACACATATGAAAAGCTGCGGCGCCATTACAGATTTAGGACTCTAGAAGATGGAATTAGTGCATATCTACGCTGGCAGTTTAGCCTAAGATGTTGTGACGGTAGTTGTACAACTGGTGATGGACAACATAACAACACACATAAGCACGCTTGAGGGTCAATTAGGGTGTGTGCGTGGGGTCCTGGAGGATTTGGAGCGGCGGGTGGAAGCGGAGGCGGCCGAAGTGCGGCCTGTGGTTTTACGTAGGCCGGCGACGGCTGGATGGGAGCAAGATGCATGGGATGCTGCCGAGTTACCTGCTGAGGAGGCGGTGGATGCGGTGGTAGTCATAGAGGCATTAGGGCATCATGTGGAGTTACCTGAAGAGCTGACGTGGATTGAGTTCTTGGTGTGTGTATTAAAGGCGGCGGGGGTTGCTTGAAGAGCTTTAGTCTAAACCGTGTGTGAGACATAATATATAAGTAATATGTCTCTCATTCGTTCATTGTCCCAAGCGGACCCTGTACTAGCAACACTCTTAGAGGAGGAGCGTGAGCGCCAGCGGGGCTCCATTGAGCTGATTGCATCCGAAAACTACACGTCGGCGGCTGTGTTGGAGTGTCTTGGGTCTGTATTGACCAACAAGTATAGCGAGGGGTATCCTAGTGCGCGCTATTATGGTGGGAATGCAGTCATTGACAAGATTGAGATGCTGGCCTGTGAACGGGCGCTGAAGGCGTTTGGCTTGGACACGGGGGTTTGGGCTGTAAATGTGCAGCCTTATTCGGGTTCGCCTGCGAATTTCGCGGTTTATACGGCGCTTTTGAAGCCGCACGACCGCATTATGGGCCTGGATTTGCCGTCAGGTGGGCACTTGACGCACGGATTTATGACAGCGAAGAAGCGTGTAAGTGCGACTTCCGTGTATTTTGAGTCTATGCCTTACAAGGTCGGTGCGGACGGCCTGATTGATTATGATGCGCTCGCGGCGGCTGCGGCGGCATTCAAGCCACGCCTTCTAATTGTAGGGGCATCAGCCTATTCACGGGACTACGATTATGCGCGATTCAGGGCTGTGGCGGACAGTGTGGGGGCGCTATTGATGGCAGATATTGCCCACATTGCGGGCTTTGTTGCAACGGGGCTAATGCGTTCTCCCTTTGAGTACTGTGATGTGGTGACGACAACAACGCACAAGACCTTACGTGGGCCTCGTGCGGGAATGATTTTCTGTAGGAAGGTCCATGAGCAGGCTGTGAAGGACGCCGTGTTCCCAGGGCTCCAGGGTGGGCCGCATGAACATCAGGTGGCGGCGATTGCGACCCAGATGCACGAGGTCGCTACACCTGAGTACAAGCAGTACATGGAAACTGTCCGTGACAATGCGCGGGCGCTAGCACAGGAGTTCATTGGGCTTGGCTATAAGGTGGTGACAGGTGGAACGGACAACCACTTGTTTTTGCTGGACGTGAGTTCTCGTGGGCTCAATGGGGCTGAGGCAGAAGCCGTCTTGGACTCAGTGGGAATTTCCGTGAATAAGAATGCACTGCCTGGTGACAAGTCTGTGTTGAAGCCTTCAGGGATTCGGATTGGAACGCCGGCTGTGACAACGCGTGGTGCGCGTCCTGAACGTATGGCGTCACTGGCGGCGATGATTGACGAGGTGTTGAACTCGCGGGAAAACCCCGAGGCTGTGAAATATGTACGCGGAAAAGTCCGTAATTGGATTTCTGGGTTGGACTATTATGAGTAGTGTGGTGGGCGTTTATAAATTTGAATGTAGAAACGTGTTGTATGTGTTGCATCAACTCATACAACTAGTATGGACAAACTGAACGCGCAACAACAACAAGCCTACGCTGCCATTGTTTCAGGGACCAACACGTTTGTGACCGGTCCTGGTGGAACTGGCAAGTCTTACTTGATTAAGACCCTCCTTGAAACCTTGCCGCCTTCAATGAAGGTAGCTATTACAGCTATGACGGGCTGTGCGGCTCTACTGTTAGGCGGGGCATCAGCAAAAGGGCGGGGTCACGCAAAGACGTTGCATTCGTGGGCGGGCATTGGGCTCGGCAAGGAGCCAGTAGGAGAGCTGGTGAAACGCATTAAGAAGAGTGGGCGGGCGCTGAAGAACTGGCTCACAACGGACCTCCTAATTGTGGATGAAGTGAGTATGCTGACGGCAGATTTGCTGGAGAAACTGGATATGATTGGTCAGCATTTGCGCGCCTCTGGGCGGCCATTTGGAGGCTTGCAGGTGGTGTTTATGGGGGACTTCTATCAGCTGCCGCCGGTTGTGCGGGGAGCTGGTGAGGACGTAGGGGCGCACTTTGCATTTGCATCACCGCGGTGGAAGGCTATTATGGAGCGCACGGTGAATTTGACGGAGATTGTGCGGCAGCGTGACCCGGTGTTCCAGGACTTGCTGAATGCGGTACGCAAAGGGCAGCTGGGGGCTGACCACTTGGCTGTATTGGAGGCGCGCAAGGGTCTGCCGTGGAAGGACAAGGAGATTAAGCCGACGCTGCTGTTTTCGCGACGGGCCGAGGTGGATACGATTAATGACGCAAACTTGAAAGCACTGGAAGGGCGGCGAGTGACGTGGAAGGCGCGGACGGTGATTGACGCCGATGCACCGTCCAAGGCGCTGAATTTAGAGGACGGGGATATTGTGCGGGCGATTGAATTAATGGACCGTGAGGCTGCATATGAGCCTGAGCTGACATTGGCGGTCGGCGCACAGGTGATGTTGGTGACGAACTTGGATGTGGAGATGGGGCTTGTGAATGGGTCGCGCGGAGTGGTGGTGAATTTCGTGGGAAGCGATGCGCAGCCATATCCTGTTGTGCGATTCTTGAATGGTCGTGAAGTGGCTATTATGGATGCGGGGTGGGAGATTGAGGGCTTGAAGGGGGTGAAGCGGATGCAAGTGCCACTGCGCCTAGCATATGCAGTGACAATTCACAGGGCACAAGGTGCGACGTTGGATTGTGCGCTCATTGATATTGGACTGCGGACCTTTGAGTATGGCCAGGCATATGTGGCGCTGTCTCGTGTGCGCTCATTGGATTCGCTGTATGTGTGGGACGTGAATCCGAAGGCAGTCAAGGCGCATCCGCGTGTGAGCGAATTCTACGCTGGCCTAGGGGCCGCCTAATTGTCTTCCATGTAGTAGAAGCACGGGATGTCTGCAATTTCGGGTGAGCCGTGGTCAAAATACTTGACGGCGTATGGTGTGCCACAAGGGCTGTGGCAGGTGTTTTATGGGAATTTCGGGTATTTTTATACGCCAACTATGGACGTCAATCTACGCAAGCGGGCGTTTTATTGGATGCAGGTAAATGGAACACAAAAACCGGTGGGGTTGTAAATTTGAAGAGGCTATTAGGGTTTGGGTAAAGTACCAACCCAAGCCACAACAATGCCAGTTCAGCCACGCATGAATAACCTAAGAGTCGACCAGATTGCCGCCATGAATCCCCATGATCTTCATATGTTTATTGGGGTAATGCAGGAAGAGCTTAACAATATGCAGCCACGTGTGAGCCTCCCTGTATATATTGGAGACATTGCGACCCCATTCAAAATGGAGAAGGAACTTTACCGCGAAGGTACAGATGAATCACGCTACCGCCTCTATCAGCTTATTCAGGACCTGGAGGCGTTTGCCCGCTTTATGGGTCACATTGGGGCCGCCGAGACAGTAGGCTATCCCGCGAATGATGGCGAGCGGATTACCTATAGGATTTGCCCACGGGAAAACAACGCGTCTTAATACACTTGTTTGATACCACACACAGAGAGAAAATTTGAAAATATTTTTGTACGCACAGTTAAGGGCGCACAACAGTACTTCTTACTAGAGCCAAGCCAAGCCATGACAGACCGCAAGCAAGACATTCTACGCCTCCTGGGAATCCTAGAGCGCAGTGACACATTCCACGGGCACCCGTTCCAGGCCCGTGCGTATGCCAAAGTGATGACACAAATCAAGGAGCTCCCTGCAGTGAGGACTATTAGTGATGTAGCAGGAGTGAAAGGGGTGGGAAAGGAGATTAAGTTGAAGATTGAGACAATCTTGGCCACAGGGACGCTCCCATCAGCCGAGCACGCGGCAGCCAATCCCCAGTTCGCGGCCTACGATGCGCTCCTCGGTGTTTATGGTGTGGGTCCTGTGAAAGCGCGGGCCCTAATTGACGCCGGCATCTTGACGATTGATGCTCTGCGGGCCGAGTTGGGACGTAACCCAAAGCTACTCACAGCGGCCCAGAAGCTTGGTCTGCAGTATTATGAGGACACACAAGAGCGCATTCCGCGGTCCGAAATGATGGCGCACGAGGACGTATTGCGACGTGCCTTTGAGGCAGCTGGGCTCACAATGCAAGTTGTAGGATCATATAGACGCGGCCTACAAACCTCTGGGGACATTGATTGCCTTGTGAGCAGCACAGCAACAGCCATGAGTGAAACGGCGATGAAGACGACATTTAGGGGGGTAGTAGAGCGGCTGATTGCAGATGGATATATTGTAGGGGTTTTGGCTCGGGGCGACACAAAGACGCTGGCATATGCGACGGTAGGAACGGGTCGCGCTCGTCGCCTAGATCTGCTCCTAACTGCCCCTGCCGAGTATCCCTATGCGGTCCTCTACTTCACGGGCTCGGACCTGTTCAACATCGCCATGCGGGGCTGGGCTCTGGAGCGCGGATATACCATGAATGAGCACGGAATGACGCCCACAAGTCCTGATAAGCCGGCTGCGCCTGTTATGAAGTCTGAGGAGGACATCTTTGCCTTCCTCGGGCTGCAATATGTGGCACCAACTGCGCGTGTAAATGGGGAGCAGATTCAGTCAATGGGAAATGACTCACTAAAACCATCTGCTCTTATAACAGCCATATCAGTAAAGAAGCTCAAACTCAAGGCCCCTGTAAGCGTCGAGCCAACGCCTGTGGTAGAATCAACCCCTGAGCCTCCTAAAAGTATCAAGATAAAGCTGAAGAAACTGAAGACTGAATAACTACCAAAATCCCTACCTACACAGTAACTTGTCTAACCACGATTTTTTTGGTGCGACTATTACGGGTGTAGTGTGGGTTATCACTGAGTGGCGGCGTGATGGTGGAGGACTAGGCATGCGAAATTCTGGAATAGCCGCTGAAGCAGCCGCCCGCTCAGCTGCATGCTCAGCCGGCCCAAGTCCGCGCAAAAAGGCTGCCGCACATTCCCCTTCGTCCGCCCAGCGTGCAAGTAGAGTATATTTGATTTGGTCCCACACTTCCAATACAGGCCCAGGTGGCACATGAAACCCGAGTGTAGCCGACAACATCTCACACATCCACGGGTATATTTTCGCCGCCGCCCCATGTTGAAATACGACTTCCACAAGAGTGTTCCATAAAGGACTCTCTTGTGGGACGCTGACTGGACCTTGAATGGCCTGGTCGCATACACACGCAAGCACACGTAGGAGTTGTTGTAAGCGTTCAGGCTCAAAGAAGTCAAAGAACCGCAACTCCAAGCCGTGATTGTAGTGTTTATTGAAGTTGAGGTCCGTGCCGACTTCAGCCAGCTCCTTATACGCATTTTCTCGCCCATAAAGCACCATCCAGCCATTTTCCTGAGCAACCCGTGTTGTGTCCCGTGGCACTGTATTTAGTTTTCCATTTGGCATCTGCGTCGTGTCGTAACTCCCAACACCAATGTACCGACTGACCGCCGCGCGTTGGCTCGCTGCGGAAAACCTGTGCCCCAAAAGCGGCGATTTGGCCAGCGGGTCAGGCGTTCCATAAGCGACAAGTAGGAAGGGTTCAAGCCACTGAATGTAGCGTGCAACGCGCCGATGGCGCTCTAAGAACGCCGGCCAATTGGAAATACGACCGTGCTTATTTAGCTTTGTAGGCAACGTCAAGTTAATATGGTACGTTCCATTATTAAAAATACTGATGTTCCGCGGGTTGCTTGCAAGTACAGCCCAAGGATGATTTGTCGTCATCCATCGTAGCGGCTGGTAGATGGTTGGCAAGCCGGCATCCTTCCAGGCCGCATTTAGCTTGCGGATAAATTCGGCCCGCAGGTCGGCAAATTCTGCACACACACCCTTAATAGTTGCTTTGTAGAAGTTTGCTGTGGCGAGTTCTATACTATCACCGTCAAATATGAATTTCTCGGCTTGCACACCAGGATTTCCGCTGGCATCAGGCGGAATATCAAAATAGTGCGAGTGGGCTTGTAGGGCCGCAAGGATGGTTGTCCCGTTGAATTTTGGGTTTGGTATAATATCCCACACATGGCCTGTGTTGTCAGGTAGGATACGTTTCTTAAAGGCAGTGGTGTGTTCCCCTGATGCATCAGTACGTTGAAAACTGTGGGCATTTAGGAGTAGTGGCAACGTGTATGTACCACTTGGGTCTATAATACCTTTGAGTGCATCATTGTATGTGTTAGGCTTGTAGGAGTCATAATACCGCACACTGTAACGCTCGGGAGCTTGGTGGCTAATAAAATGCGCACCAGGGACTTGTAGGTGTGCGGGCGGGGCGGTTTCTATGTACGCTTCGCACTCAATGCCAAGGCCCCAGTATGTATCATAGGGCTTATAGGCCGGCGCGTAGCGCTTA
>JACCEB011146654.1_pt1 | contig 42353 bp, 34 predicted proteins | sample 7454761 | NCBI WGS metagenome assembly JACCEB01 (sample SAMN15323454, study PRJNA562643) | freshwater metagenome | isolation source: river surface water | place: USA:Blue River Watershed | collected 2017-08-18
AATTATTAGTAGAAGCAACTTCTAAAGCAAATCTTTTAACAAAATCTAATATTTCTACTTTTTTACTATTATCAGTAACATAATTATCAAAATTTTTATTTGCATTTTCAGAGGAAAAAGGTATTACGTTAATAATAGGTATTGGATTTAATTTATCTAAATTTGCTTGTAAAATTGGTAGAGGTTTATTTTCCCATGTGATTGGGTCTGTTCTCATATAACTATCTAATTTGCCTTCTGACAATCTTAATATCATTTTTAAACCAACTATTGGATGAGAGGATTTTACTATATCCAATGATAATTTTTTAGCTATTTCAGAAACTGTTTTATTTTGAATTGTCATAGGATTATCAGGTGTTACGATATAACTTGGACTGGTAAATTTTTCAATTCTTTCTTTTGTTATACTTGATTGTGGTTTGTTATATTCAGTAATAAATAATTCATGTAATTGTTCAATTGTTAAAGGTCCTGAAATAAATTCATTTGGTCCAAATCCTATAAATTTTTTATCTGATTTACTTTTTTTATCTTGTTTAGGATTACTAACACATATTAAATTCCATCCACCTGCTGCTCCATCTAAATGTTTGTTATTATATTTTTCAACCCCTTGTATAAAAATAACATCACCCGGTTGAACATCAGAAAGAGTAGGATTATCTGTTGGACCTTTTATTAAATCAAATAAGAAGAATAATGGATTTCCCATTGGAATTCCGCTATTAGTTATTTTCTTATCTACTTTTTCTAATGGTGCAAATAAATTATTTGTAATAATAAATTGTCCAACTGGTTTTCCAAATCTTTTATTAAACAATTCATCTCCATATTTATTTAATATATACATGTAATAAACAGCTTGTATTACACCAGCGCATTCAGTAATAGTAGGACCATTAAACCATGCTCTAATTGCTTCCGCTGGTTTAATTTCACTGTTAATAGCAAAAATATTAAAACCAGTATTGGATTCCCAATATTTATTATTGGATATTCCAGATAATTGTGAATGGTCGACAAAAGATGGATAAAATAAATGGGTATAATCAGATGAATAATATGTTCCTATACCATCGGGGTACTCTGATTGTCTACTTGAATAAGGTGTATTAGCATATTGAATTATTTTAATAGGATCAGGTACATTAACATTATAATCAAATGGTGCCTTATTTATTTGTCTAAAAAAATAATCTCTTAATGATGATTTAATTTGAATTAAATTAGTACCACCTAATTGGTTTAATTTTATTAATTGTTTTAAATGTAAATATTTTTTTTTGTATTTTATATATTTATTGATATAATCATCTTTAATAGGGTATTTTGGATATTTATTGATATAAACATCTTCAATAGGGTCTTCAATAGGGTATTTTATATTTTTTTCCATATTATAAAATAATATAAAATAATTATTGAGTAACATTTTTGTGAATCCAATTCTTAATCTTGCTCACGTGGTTTCCATTACGAACACCAACACCGCGTTCGTATTCATTAATAACCTTTAGTGGAATACTAAGAGCTGTAGCAAATTGTTGTTGTGTCATTCCCTTTGAAGTACGTGCCTTGATAATTTGTTGACCAAATTCTTTGTCAATCATAACAGGACGAATTTCAGGTTCAGCATCTGGATTCTTGGGATCATAAAACTTTTCAGTCTTAATTGCATTAGTTGTCTTGTTAGCATGTTGCTTTACAACTTGTACGGTTTCCTTCGGATGAGGATTCTTGCGTAGAATAATAGTTTGATCGTTATTGTTAAATGACATTAAATATTAATACAATTATATATATTAAATAAAAAAATCAATTTTTTAAAGTTCGATATTTTCATTATTTTCGTCGTTATCTTCAACATCAGAATCAGAGTTTGAAGATTCTATATCATTAATTAATTTAGAAATCATTTGTGACGTCCAGTGTTTGCTTCTTTTAAAAATACATATTGAGTTAAGTAAATTCGCAATATCAACAAATTTAAAATTACCATATTCAACGGATTCAATTTCTTCATTTGGATTTTTTGGATTATATAACTCGTGCATAGTATTTGAAAGTTCGAATATTAGTTTTTCAATTACTCCAATATTTGATCCATAATATAATTTATTAATTAAATTTATAACTTTTTGCTCATAATTATTTGGTGTTAATACTCTTTTTTTTTGTTGAATAGAGTTTTTATATTCATAATTATAACCATATGGTGAAATAGATGGTTGATAAATACCTAATTTCTTTCTGTGTTGGATACTTCGTTTAATACGAGTACCTAATGTTTTAGATTCAATTTCACCATCAAACACACCAGTTACAATTTTTTTAATATCTATATTATTATTAGAAACTAAATTATCTTGAACAAAATGAACAATAATATTTTTACTATTACATTCGTCTAACAAATTTACTGCATCTTTCATATTACGACTAAATCGAGTAGGTTCATTAATAATTAAGTTAATGTTTGAATAATTATTAATTATATATTTTAATTGATTTTGTTTATTAATATTTCGTGCAGATACAACTTCTTGAAAATGTTTTAGAATATTAAAATTATTATTATAACAATAATCTTTGCATAATGATAATTGTGAATCTAGACTTGAATCAAATGTTTGAGCCTTAGTGCTAACACGTGTATAGATAACTGCATTACCATTAAAATCAAGACTTTGATTAGACAATGATTTACAAATATTATCAATCATTCCATTACTACTTTTATTTCTGTTAATTTTATGTGATTGTTTGCTAACATTATTAGCATTAAATACTTTTTTACCTTTACTGTTACCAGATGAAATTTTAGTCATTAGTAGATTAATAGATTTAATTAATATATGAATATAAATTAATTAAATTAAATATCAATTTTTTAGTAAATGGTATTAGTAGTAATTAAACTTTGTAACAACATGGTTTAAAACTTTTTCTATGAAATAAACTGTTACCATATTTTTCTAATCCATCCAAATGTTTTTTTGTTCCATAACCCATATTACTTTCTAAATCATATTTTTCATTTAATTCTGGATTATCTTTACATAATTGTTTAATATAATCATCGTGATATTCTTTCGCGATAATTGATGCGGCAGCAATAGATAAATATGTTGAATCTCCTTTTACAACTGATTTAACAGTATGTGTTTTAAACTTTTTTTCCCACCAACAACCATCAATGATTAAAGTATTTGTTTGTTGAATTTGTTGATCATTACCATTTTTATTTTTTAAATCTTCAATAGCTCTGTCCATAGCTAATTTAGTTGCTTCTAAAATATTTATCTTATCAATCTCTCCTGGTTCGGCCCAACCAACTCCCCATGCCAACACATTAGTTTTAATCCATTTTAGTGCTTCAGCTCTTTTTTTTGCGGATAATTTTTTTGAATCTGTTATTATTGAATTTTCAGTAGTATCAGGTCCCCATATAACTGCACCTGCATAAACACGACCAATTAGGGGACCTCTGCCAGCTTCATCAATACCTATTTCATAGTCATTCAAACATTTTTTTAACATTTTAATAATTATTTAAATAAATTAATTTACTTTTAAGTATTTTTCTTAGTGTCTGTTTTATTTTTATAAGCCCATTGAGCCGAACAAATAGGACAATGATTATTTTTTTCAACCCAAGGTTTAATACATTCATAATGAAATGAATGACCACAGCTACCTTCAGCAAGTTGTGAATCTAATGCTTTGTCTTGATAATATAGACTGTTAGTATTCAAACTACAACGACAAATAGTACAATCGGTATTTGATGGAAGGTTATAACCCCAACTACTTAAAATTTTGATATCATTTACTACAAATTTAGTTGACATTAATAAAATATTGATATTTAACATTATAAATAAATATCAATTTTTTCTAACTATTTTTTTTAAAAAAATCATATAATACCTTAACTTTAGCTAACTCACTTGGTGATTTCCAACTAGTGATCTTTATTATTTCACTGAGTTGATTAATTTTACCATTGGATATTTTAACGAATGCATAAGAAGGTGTACTATCAATAAGAATTTTTGGTTTGGACTTTGTATTTGTAGAAACCATTGCTTTATTATATATAAAAAATAAATCTATATGCCCTATCATTAATTTTGGCATAGTTTTTTGGATTAACTTTACAATATTTGGATCAGCTAACTCTTTTACTGTATTTTTACAATTATTACACCATAATACGGTAAATAATAACAAACAAACCTTATCACTATTAGTATTGAGAAAATTATATAATACGTTAAGATTATCTTCTGGTGAGGTGGGTATAGTACCTGATATATTTTTCATAATAGCAGTTTCTGGATCTGAAGATACTGCATTTAAAATACCGTCAAAATTTCCAGCTTTATTACCAAAATTTTCCTCATTTATCAGATTATTTTGTTTTTGTGTTAATGGTTTTGGAGTATATTGAGAATCTATTTTGTTAATTGGTAATCCTAATATTTGAGCAACTTTTTGTGCTTCTGATAGTTTAGAGTTTTTATTTTGGTTTTGTATTATATTTAAACCAATACCTGCTAAAATAGCAATTCCCGCTAATGTAGAAATATTCATTATAATAATTTAGAAAATATATAATTTTTATATAAATATATTTATAGAAACTACTATTTTTTAATAAGAGTCGTAATTCATTTTAAATTTAGTCCAATCATAACCTTCAATACGACTAATTTCAACCACTTTATTTTCATTCAATTTAATAAAAATTTGAGTAGGTAATGAATTAACTTTATAACGTTTAACCAGTTTAGCATTTGTATCATCATCTACATCTAAATGTGCAACCATTAATTTTGGCATTAATTTATGGGTTTCGGGTTCGTCAAGCCTTTTTTTAAGTTGTTTACAAGGACCGCACCAAGATGCTCCAAAATATAAAACAATAACTTTTCCATCACTAACATTTTCAATAATAAATTCGTCTAATTCTTCAACACCAAAAATATCTTTCATTAATTAATATAATTATAAAGTTTTAAATAGCTTTCATTATTTTTTTAATTAAAATAATTTAATTAAAAAATAAATTTATAAGTCATCATCATCATCTTCAGAAGAAGAGGTATCTAATGATGATAATTCAGAATCTGTAGTTGTAGAGTCTAAATCAGAATCTTCAAAGAAATATTTCTTGTTAGAATTAGCTTTTTTAGCTTTCTTCATTCCTCCATTTTGTTCTTCACTTGAAACTAATTCACTTGTTTCTAATTTTGGTGAAGATTCAGAATCATCGGATTCGGATTTTTTATGTTTTTTAGATTCAGATGAACTAGAATCAGATGAATCGGAAGATTCTGATTTTTCACTTTCATTATGTTCTTCTTTTTCAGTTGTTTTAACTTCTTCTTCATCAGAACCAGCGTATTGTGTTATTTCTTCATTTTCTGATTCAGATAATAATTGAGCTAATTTTTTATAGTTATTAAGTTGTTGTGAACTAAAACCACCTTTAAGATTGTAACCATAAGCTTCTACCATTGTTGGTGTAGCTGATAAATTATTCATATCTAATAAATTTTTATTAGATTTAATAGCACCACCAGATTGTTTATTAGTTTTAGTAGAGTTTTCTTTAGCTTTTAATTCTAAATATTTAGATTTATATTTTAAATATTTTTGTTCGTATGATGACATGTATATAATTATTATAGATTTTAATTTATGTTTTGAATATTTTATATTTTTATTTATTAATCGTTTTATTATAATTATAATTATAACATTATTACTAGAATTATGAGATTTAATATTATGATTAAAAAAAATCTAATTATTAATAATGAGCGTTAAAATTACTAAATTAGAACATCCGAAATATGATTTAGATGATAATCACATAGGAAAAGATATTATAGATCCAGATATGAAATGTGCTCCAAGTAAGAAATTTACAAATGGATCTTGTTTTACAGTTGAAGCATTAAGAAAGATCGCAGAAAATTATAATAAAAGAAACTCCAATAAAATTGACACAACATTAAATAAAGAAGGACTTGTAGATGAATTAGAAAAAAAATTATCAAATAAATGTTCTGAACAAACATGTTGGTTAAGATTAGATATAGTCCAAGAATTAGATAATGAAGATATATTATCTAATACATTTAGACCAAAAGGTCCATCTAAAAAATATGAATGGTTAAGTACAACACATATTAATGATGTTATAGAACAATATCAATACAATCATAAAGATTTTATATTTCTTGGTGCTGTTCCTTCTGATTTTGAAGAATTACCAATATTAGGTATTAGCAATCTTAAATTTGAGTCTCTTGAAAAGGAAGGTAAACATAAGATTGGTATGGTAATTAATTTAGATGAACATAATAAAGATGGTTCACATTGGGTTGCTTTATATTTTGATCTTAAAAAATATCAAATATATTTTTTTGATTCATTAGGTAGAAAACCTATTAAAAGAATCCGTAAATACATTAATAAAATAACAAAATATTTATATATGAAAAAATATCAAGAAGAATTACCAGTTAATGATGTTATTAAAAAAATTAAAATAATTAAAACATTACCAAAAGAAAAATTAGATAAAGCTGTTAGTAAAATACCATATTTGCATAACTTATTAGGTGGCGGTATAGATATCAGATATAATAACATACAACATCAATTTGAAAATTCGGAATGTGGAGTATATTCTATTAATTTTATTGTTAGATTAGTTAGTGGTGAATCTTTTGATTCAATTATTAATGATGTAACAAAAGACGATGAAATGAATTTAAATCGTAAGGTTTATTTTAGAAATTAAATTTTTTCAATAACAAAACTTAATGAATGAGTAAGCCCGTGAAAGTTATAATCTAATCCTTTACTATCTTTAAATACAATATCTAATTTATCTAAATTATAAGGTTGTTGAAATTTAAATTGACTAATAGATTGACCGTTAAAATATAAAATACCAAATGGTACTTCGTCAGATAAATTGTTTAAATATAACAATACTTTATCATCAATACGTAAATCCCATATTCTATCTGCTATGTGTAAATTATTAGCTTCATTATTATTTATAAATCCCAAATTATCTTTTGATAATATTGTTGGAATTATTTTTATAAGATCATTTGGTTCAGATGACCTTATATTTATAAGTTGTTTATTATCTAATGATAATTTAATATTCGGTTCAACTTCATTAATCTTATTATTGAGTGTTTCTATTAAATCATCTATATTATATTTTGCTGTAGGTACAAATATCTTAATTTCTTTATCATTTACCATTAATATTAACAAGTTATTTTTATTTTCTTCAATATTAAATCTTGGAATTGGTAATGAATAAGCAATTAATTTAATACCTGTTACATTAAATACATTATTCATTGACCAAGTATATCTTGATTTTGCATCATCATTTGATACTTCCATTTGTAAATGAGATGATTTAAATAAATAATCATAATTTGATATCATTTGTTTTAATTCAGATTCTTTTTTGGAAATTTCAATTTCTTTAAGATTTAAGGTTGTTAATTTATTTTCAATATCTTCATTTTTATTTTTTAAACTTTCAAATTCATCAGCAATCTGTTTTTTAATTTCCATTATTTTATCAATCTCATTAGATTCAATCAATTTAGCATTAGTTACTTGTAAATTTTCAATAGTTTCTTTTAATTCTACGTTTTCTTTCTCTAAACTACTAATTAATAATTTCATTTGGTTAATTTTTTGACTATCTTCTTTAATATCAATGTTCATACTTTTCATTGAATTTTTTAAATTAGAAAATTTATCGGACGAATCTGTTTTATTTACTTCTAATAGTTTTTTATTTAATTCAATTTGTTTTATCAAGTCAGCTCTTTTATTTGCTTCTTGCTGTTTCATCATTTCAGCTCTTTTATTTGCTTCTTGTTGTTTCATCATTTCAGCTCTTTTGTTTGCTTCTTGTTGTCTCATCATTTCCGCTCTTTTTGCTTCTTGTTGTCTCAATAATTCTATTTTTTCAACCATTTCATGTTGTTTATCTATTTCTACATTTTGTCTAGCTCTATTTGATTGGTTTTGTTGTGGTTTAGGTGAAACTATATTATTTCCAATATCAGATTTTGGAAAATTTTCACTTTTAAAATCTATTTTTTCATTTTGATTAATTATTTGAACATTATCTCGATCTGATTGAAGTTTCTTTAATCTATCTTCAAAACTAGCAGTATCTTCTACTATTTCCATATCAACTAATGGTTTATCAATATTATCAACACTATATAAATTATCTCCAGAATCATTTGCTAATCCAGTAAATGAATTATTAAATTCATTTGATTTCATGTTTTTAAAATCAGGATTTCCATTTCTAGAAACTGGTATTTCTTGTCTATTATCTTGTCTATTGTCATATCTATTATCTTGTCTATTATCTTGTCTATTGTCATTTCTATTGTCATATCTATTATCTTGTCTATTATCATTTATTTTAGTTGGGTTAGTTGGTTTAGATTTTAAAAAGTCAGGAGTTGGAGGCCGTTGATTACGAGCACCTATTTCATTTTGTCTTAATTTTTGGATGCTTTCCATTTTCGATGAAATATCATTATCAGTTCTATTAGTATTATAGTTATTAAAATATTCTTGGTCAGCTATATTATCAACGATAGGTTTAAAAGCTTGATCCAAACTAGAATCATAACTATTCATATCTGCAGAAACTCCACCAAATGGATCATTCATTTTCATTTGTTCATTTCTTTTTTGTTCAATATTCTGAACTTTTTGATTTAATCCAGACGGACTATTGTTTTTTGATGAACTAGGTCTATCTAAAAATTTATTTCCATCAGTTGGTCTAGAATTAAAATCTCTTTGGAACTTTAAATCAGCTTGATTAAACATACTAGATGATTTAAGTTCATTTGATGATAACATAATAGAATGTTTTTTAAATTGTTCCATTATCGAACTAAAATTTTGTTTATTTATTTTATCAGTATCAATAGATTTATATATTGATTTCATGTTTTTAACTAATATATTTATAACATCTTGTTTAGCATCCCGTTCTAAATTTTGTAAATTTAAATTTTGAACTAAACCTTTATACAATCCAGAAATAATATCTTTTGAGAAAAATATATTTTGAATTTGTTCTGTCATTATTGTTAAAGTAGGGTTTTTTTTAATACTTTTATTTAAATAAAATGCGTTTATAATACTTAAAGAAAAATTTATATGGATTTGTCTGAATAATTAGAACCATCGGAATCAAAATCTAAATCTTCTACTTTATTTTTAGTAGTTTTTGATTTAGTTTTAGATGGAGCTATTTTATTATTTGTTTTAGTTTTTGATTTAATTATTTTATTATCAGATATATTTTTATTAGAATCAGAAGATTTAGTAGATTTAATAGGTTCAGTTTTAATAGATTCTGATTCTACTGAAACTTCTGAATTAGAATTTTCATCATTATTATTTTCATTATGTTCTTGATTATCATCAGTTTTAATAATCATTGTTTCACCATCAAATGTTGCAATTTTATCCCATGGTGGATAATAAATATCAGATTGTGAATATTGATCTTGTTTTAGAATACCATAAATAACCAGAGCCATTTTAGCTGCATTTTGTTCTCCTTCTTTTTTTGATGTACCAATCCCAAAACTTATACAACGAGATTCTAATGGTTCGTCTGGTAGAACATCTTGTTTTTCAACACCCATAATATATTTACGTTTATGTGGAGGGCCTTCAAAATGAATAGTAACATATTGAGGAAATTTCCATTTATTTTGATGATGTACCCGCAATAATTGGTCTTTATAATTATTATCACAATATAATTTCTCTGAATAATCAATCAATGTTTCTAGCAAATTAATAATTAAAAACATACAAGGTTCAAATCCATTAGATAAAAATAGCGCACCAATAAAAGATTCAAATACATCTTCATGAATTTTTTCTAAATTTCTACCATTCATCATTTCAATCTGTTTACTAATTATAAAAAATTTATTTAACCCAATTTCTTTAGACATAACTGATAGATTTTTTTTATCTTCAATTTTAGTTTGTAATCTAGTCATAAAACCTTCATCTTGTTTAGGATATCGATGAAATAAATACATTGATACAATTAATTTTAAAACTCGATCGCCAAAATATTCAAGACGTTCATAACTTTTTTCCATTAAATCTAATAATTCTGATGGATTTCCAAGTTCTACTTTTGCAGCATCTAAAATATTTTGTGGATATATATCTTTTTTACAATATGATTTATGTGTAAATGCTTGTCTAAAATACTCTATATGATTTATTTTATCAATATTTACATTATATTTATTTAAAATTTGAATAATATCGCTTGGACTTACCAAGACATTATTTAAATTGTAAGGAATATGAATGATTTCATCTTCGCCATCAGTATTTTTAACAACAAAGCCGTCATTTATATAATTTGTGTTTGTTTGATTACTTTCCATTAATAAATAAAGCTAATATTCCTATAAATAATTATTCAATTTTTTCATTGTTTTAATTATTTTGTTTTAGTATCATTAGAAGCTATAATACTTCTAACAAAGAATTCTAATTTAATTAACTGGTCTAGATCATAAATTTCTTTTTGATAAATTTGGTTAATAATTGATGCTACTTTAAATGTTGACAAATTTGGTTTTAATTTACTTTTCACACTAGGACAACCACCTAAATTACCCAATGATGTATCAATTGATACTAAATTATTTTTATATTTATCTATGATTGAATAAATTTCTGAATTATCTGGTTCTGAATGAAGATGTAATGACACTTTATTTGATATCCCATAATAATTCATGTATTCATCAATTAAAAATGAATTATAAGTTCCAATTGTATCTGAAATTACAAGCTCCTCTACTTTTGGATTAGAACTATATTTTTGGAATATAGTGTTCATATTTTGAATATGAGTAAAATTAGTAGGTCCTTCAAATGGACAACCAAAACATGTAGATATGTATATTCTAGTTTTAATATTTGTATCATCTAAAATTTTATCAATTTCATTTAGATTTTGTAAAAAAGTCATGTAAGTATTTTGTTTAATAAAACTAGAAGATGATGCAGTTATCAAACTTAGCTTTTTAATGTTTTCTACATTAGTCCAATTTTTCATTTCCATATATTTTTTATAAGATGGAACTAATACAGACATTGTGTTACTATTTAAATTCATTTTTAAGTTAGATACCATATTAACAAGCTCATTTGTATTTTTCATTTCGATTATTTTATGTGAAACATTTGAACCAATTTCAATATCGTTAATATTTGCTTTATTTAAGGAATTAACAATATCATATTTATTTGAAACAGGAAAAATAACATTAGATGATTTTGATTTTAAATTTTGAATACCATCACGTAATGTAACATCACAAATTTTAACAATATTTTTGGCTAAATTCATTAGCATTATTATAATATTATATTAGATTATATTAAATCAATTTTTATATACTCAAAAATTATAAAAATTCTCCATATTTTTATTTTGGAATTTAAAATTTTATAAAATATTATTCTTTAAAAATAATATAAAAATTATCTATCATTTATTATATTATGTCAAGTAAACCTAGTAAATCAAGTCATTCCAGTAAAACTGACTCTGCTACATCATCTTCTAGCAAATCGGGTAAATCTGGTTCCGCTGCAGCTGCTGCATCATCAGCTAGTAAGCCAGGCAAATCTGGTTCTGCTACAGCTGCTGCATCATCAGCTAGTAAGCCAGCAAGCCAATCTGAAAAACTTAGAACTAGTCCTCTTAATGAGGTAGAAATAATGAAAGCAATATGTGATATTACAAACCAATATGTTAATTCAGGTCATGATTTTTTACCAATTAGCAATGGTAAAACATATGATGAAAAAATATTTGGAGTAAAACAAAGATTATTTTCACTTATTAAATCTCAAAAACAATCAGGTAAAGTAGTTGTTGAAAATGTTGAACATAAATTTCCAATTAAATCGGTTATTTTTAATGAAAAACCTACAGGTAGATTAGAAGCAAATACTTTTTTTATTCAAAGTGAACCTGTTAAATTTACTAAAACTGTAGTTGTAGGTACAACAACACAAAAAATTGTTGCCAATGTAACACAAACTGCATATTATAATCTTAACACCAAAAAAATTAAATTAGTACTTTCTACAAGTGATGAATTTCATTACGTTTCAATGTATAAATTTGATGAAAGAACAAATACTATATCATTAGATCCTTATACTCAAGAATCTCATAAAGTTATTCAACCAGTTAAAAGATACAAGACAGTATTATCTAAATTAAATGGACCTGTTGTAAATATTTATTTATTTATTAATAGTCATAAATTAACATCTGGAAAAGTTTCAATTAGTTCAACATTAGAAGAATTAAAAGCAAAAATGAAATTATTAAATAATGAACGCGATGAAATATTAAGAAGAGCAGTTAAATCAATTAGTGATAAAAAAACTGTTAATATATTTAATTTTGTTAATAATGTTTTAACTTCTGAAGAAACGCGCCAAGAATATGATAATAAATTAAAAAGATGGAAAAGAGATTATAGTAGATGGACAAAAAAAATAGATAATATTGTACCTGTTGAAGAACATGAATATATGATTGAATTTGTTCCAATTGGTAAAGAAAAGTTATCAAATACTATAGCCAAATTATTAAAACGTCTTTCTCCTTATGATTCAAGAATTGTTATGGAAACTACAAATGAAGATATTAATGTTAGAGAACATATGAGAGAACCAGAAAAAAGAACTGTTGAAATAATGAAATCTGTTAATTACGGTATCTACTCACCATATTTAGTTAGTGATATTTTAAGATATTATGGTTTTGATAGAAATGTTGCAGATAAAGGCGCTACTGTAGATTTATTAGCAGTATCAAAAGACAATATTGAACAATTTTGTGAATTTATTCATGGATTTAAATCTGTATTATTTTCTATTATTAGTTTACATCAAACATTATGTGGTATTTATTCTAGTACAAAATGTATAGCTGGAAGTGATCATAAAGAAAATAACAGATTAGTTTCTTTTAAATATGGACCAATTTATATGGGATCAAATTGGGTTGGTGAAAGTGTTGTACCACCTTCTATCAATCGTACACTAATATTTAATGCATGTAAGACAACATCAAATTGTTTAGGTTTTGTTGTTGCCGTCAATCCATCTGAAACAGTTATAGAAGTACCAAATATTGTTGTAAATGAACCCGTATATGGTAAAAATGAATTTAGCAGAATAGAAGATTTTGATTTATTATTTCTTAATGAAAAGAAAACAACAGATTTAGTTGCTTCTTTTAGTCAAATGGGCAGTTTATTATTTGGAAGAACTACATTAAGTTCAAATTATGATGAATTTTATAAAAATAAATTTTATGAAAAAGAAGAATTAGAACAAGAAGACGAACAACAAATAAATTCATTAGATTTATTAACTTCTGAAAACTTTCCATTATTATCCGGATCATTAAAATTAGTTGATGAAACAACTGATGATTCAGCAGCTGTGGCAGCCGAAGCTACTGAAGCTGAAGCTGGTCCTAAATATAGCAGTATTGCCGCATTAGCATTATCTCCAGAACAAATTGCACAGTTAGAAGAACAAAGAAAGAAAGAAATCAAATCTAGACATGAACAAATAGTTGAAGAAGAAAGACAAAAACAAGAAGCTTTAGTTGCTAAAGCATCAAGAAGAGAAGATCTTTCTAGTGGCACATTTGAAACCACAACAACAATAGAATCAAGTAATGAAAGCGGTGATGAAGAAACATATGGTAGAGATAAATCTAGCCAAGCTAGAAGATTAGCTAAGCAACACAAAGTTGATGTTCAAAGAGTAAAAGATGATAAAGAAATAGAAGCTAAAAGAGCAAAAACTGTAGAAAAACTATTACCTAAAGTTATGGCTGTATTTCAAGATAAAAGAAATTATAAAAAAAGTCCAATGGATGAAGACTCCGTTCGACTTGATATAGATTATGCAATTAAAAAAGAATTATTTACAAGTGAAACAACATTAGAAGAAATGGCTAAACAAATAGTATCAAAAGAGATTATGAAAGCTCGTATAAAAGAAGAAAAGGAAGAATTAAAACGTAAAATAGTTGCACAACCTAAAACTAGTGTAGATTTAGATTTAGCAGAACTTGCTGGATTATCACCTGAATCACCTGAATCAGGTGTTCATGGTAAACGCGAAGGAAGAAGCAAGGATACTAGTAAAGGACGTAATGTAAATAAAGGTAAAAATGATTATAAACGTTATGAAGAAAAATATCTCAAATACAAAACTAAATATTTGCAATTGAAAGCATCATTAGGTTTATAAAAATCTAATTAATTTAACTTAATAAATATTATAAAATATAATATTTATTAATGGAACCTGATATTCCTAATTTTAATAAAAAATATATAGTATTTGGTCATGGTTCAAGATTAGAAGCTTCTGCTGATAATTTTAAAGTTGATCCAAATTATAGAATAGTTACAATGCATATACCAGGAAAAATAATTAATAATAGTTTGGTAAAAATTGTTTTAAATCAAATAGATGATAAAATTGATGCAATTAATACTTTATTTACTATTAGTTGTCCTATTGGAAGACATGAAGTTAAAGTAAATTTAGAAAATAATTTTATTAAAGACTATATTAGATTTATTTTTATAAAATATAAAGGTAATTATGGTAAAGTAACAAAAGTTTTAGATGATATTTATATATCATATGATTTAGAAGATCCAATTGAAAACATCGAAGATTTAAATAAAATTTTAAATAAACAAAATTATGATGATATTAAAAGTATTTTAAATTTTGAATTAAGAACTTACAGACCTGGTGATTTATGTCCCAAGTTATTATTAAGTTTTCAATTTAATAAATCATTAAGTCTTATAAGTCCTGGTATTTTTGATTCAAATAGTTTTAAAGACTTTGATTATGATGAAACTTCTGAAAAAATAAGTATTCAAACAATTGGTAAACATTTAGTTGGTTTTAAATCAGATAATCCAGAATCTCTTGTTGATTTTGATAATGATACTTATGTATTAAATATTGGTTCTAGTAAAGATAAATTATTTTTAGACAAAATAAGAACATATGTACCAACAGGTTTATTAGTAATATTAAGTTGTGGAATTTTTAATAAACCACAAACACAATTACAACGTCGTAATTCATTAGAAAGACAGAAATTAACTTATGGTAGAAAATATATTATAAACTATAACAAATAAGTTATTTAAATAAATATTTTTGTTATTATTATAACAATAACGAATAATAATATGGAAATTCAAAATGATAGAAAAGCAGAATGTGTTCTAGCAGTATGCGGGCCTGTAGATGCAGGTAAAAGTTCTCTAATAGGTGTATTAACCAGTGGACAATTAGATAATGGTAGAGGATTAGCACGAAATAAAATTTTAGTTCATCCACACGAAAGAGAAACTGGTAGAACAAGTCATATTTCATATAATCCATTAATTTATCACGATTCATATGATTCAATAACTTTAACTAATCCCAAAGAAAAATCAGATAATTTATTAAAATTTCAATTAAGAAATGGTAATCATCCATGGACTAATAAAGTTGTTAGTTTTATTGATTTAGCAGGTCATGAAAAATATCTTAAAACAACAATATTTGGAGTAACTGGGTTATTTCCTGATTATGGTATAGTTGTAATTGGTGCGAATACAGGTATTACTAAATTAACCAGAGAACATCTTGGTATTCTATTATATCTTAAAATACCAATCATTATTACTATTACTAAAGTAGATTTAGCACCTAGACAAGTTTATCAAAATTTGTGTAATCAATTAAAAAAATTATTGGGTAGAAATACTTATGGTAAAGTACTATATTTTATTTCTGATTCAGATAAAAACAATGAAGAAACAGATCATTATTTATCTCATATGATTGGAAATCAAGACATTATACCTATTATATCTGTTTCAAATAAAGATGGTACCAATATAGAAAATTTACATAGAATATTATATTCATTACCACCCAGAGATAAATGGTCACATGTTAAAACATCTGGTTCTGTATTTTATATTGATTCTGTTTTTATGGTTCCTGGTATTGGTTTAGTAATTTCTGGTCAAAATAAAGGTACAAATATTAAGTTAAAACAAAAGATGTTTATTGGTCCTTTTAACGGACAGTTTAAAGAAATAATAGTTAGATCAATACATAATAGTTTAAAACAAAATGTAGATGAAGCACTACCCGGTGTTCAATCATGTATAGCTCTTAAGCTTGTTAATCCTAAAGATGTTTTGGAAAGATCAATGATAAGAAAAGGTATGGTATTAATTGATGATGTCAGTAAATATAAAAATAATATTGTTAATTCATTTTATGCTAGAATTAATATTTTACATCATGCTACAACCATTAAATCTGGATACAGTCCAATTATTCATTGTGGACCAATCCGCCAATGTGCTAAAATAGATTTGGATTCAATTCAACCTGATATTAATAATGATGAAAAGAATGTATTAAGAAGTGGCGACAATAAAATAGTTAAATTTACTTTTAACTATCATCCTGAATTTATAGAAGAAAATATGATATTCTTTTTTAGAGATGGAACAACTAAGGGTGTTGGGGAAGTTCTACAACTATCATAAAATAATTTTTAATATTTATTATCTATTCTTCATGAGCAACAGGTAAAATATCTTGAACAATATCCTTATATGTCATCATTCTCATTTTACAACAATAACGTTTTAATCCTAAACTTAAAAGTAATTTACTAATTTCTTTTTCTTTTTCTTCAGAAGTTAATTTAGGATTAGTACAAATATTATTTTTACCTTCTTCATATTGAATGGTTTTTTGGCCTAAAAAATAACCACATGTTGGACATATAATATATAACATTAATCTATATATATTATATAACATATATTTTTTAATTCAATTTTTTATTTTTTTATTATAAAATAAATTAAAATGATTGCTTTGTTTTACTTCCAATTATATTGTATCTTAAAACAATGAATGCTGGATGAAACTGAACTAATAGAACAATTATCATTCATTTTTGTATCATGTTTCTAATAGTTATTGTAGTATATTCTTTAATAATAGAATTATATGATTAAACATGTCGTTTCATCCGGATCTTATTGAATTGAATAATTATACGCGTGCGAACTATCATTTGTATTATTTTTAGAACTGAATAAACTTAGGAATATTGACATATTTTATATTGTATTTAATATTAAAACAATAAATTAAATCTAACTCTAATTATAAATAATGTTATCTAAAATAACTAATTATACCACAATAAATAAATCTGATAGAAATATTGATAAACAATTTGACCAAAAACAATTTAATATTGATTTTGAAAAAAAAGAGTTAATACTTGATCAAGAACAAAAAATAAATGAAGAAAAATTAACCAATAAACTAATGGAAAAACAAAATGAATCAATAATTAGAAGATTATCATATTCAGCTGATCAATTATCAATGTCTGACACAATTTTGATACTATCAATTTGTTTAATTGTATTAGGTTCTTTCTTGTTATTAATCAACTCTACAAATAATATATGCAAAAATTAAAATAAAAATATTTATATAAGTTAATAATATAGAATGAAAATTTATATTTTGAGACATGAAGATAGAACACAAGATTGTTCATTCTTTGCTCCATTAACAAAAAAAGGATTAGATAATTCTAATAAATTAGCTCATCAAATGGCTAAATCAAATATTGGTGTAATATTTAGTTCTCCTTTTATTAGAACATTACAAACAATATATCCATTTGCTAAAGAAAAAGATTTGAAAATTAATCTAGAATACGGAATAGCTGAAATACATAACGAAGATATTATTCCTAAAAAAGCAGTTGGTATTAGTTTACCAGAATATTTAGCAGAATGTTTTAATTATAATCCAGAATATAAACCAATAATTAAACCAACTGAAATTGTTTATCCAGAAACACCAAAAGATGTTTGTACAAGAACAATGAGAGTATTAAGAAAAATAATAGAAGAGTATGCCAAAACAGACGCTAGTATTATATTAGTAACTCATCAAACAGTATGTAATGAAATATTAAAAATAATTAATAATAGTGTTGATTATAAAGGTAAAGTCGATCCATCTGTAATTAATAATTATGAAAAAGGAAAAATATCTTTAATTTATGATAATGGATGGACTTTTAAACAATTAAATTAAATTGGTTTAATAATTATTAAATATTTTATCATATTAATTAATAATGTCACAAGGTTCTCTAGTAACCAATATAAAATTTAAAACATTATTAAATAATATTTCTAATAAAAAATTATTTTTTGTTAATGAAAGTTTTAAAGTAGATATAAATGAAACAATTTCTAATTTTTTCCCAAAATTAAATAATCAAGATAAAAACGTATTAATAATATTAACAACATATGTTATAGATATAATATCATATAAATATGGGTTTGAACAAACTAATGACTATTTTTATCAATGGAAACAAAATAATTATAGGGATTTAAAAGGTGTTATTTTATTATTATTACCTTTTATTGATGATAAAAATAATGGAAATTTATTAAATAAAATAACAGATTTAAATCAATTATTATATGCATACAAAGAAAATAGTATACCAAATAATATATCTAATTTAGTGAGAGAAGATATATTATCTACACATTTTGAATATGGTAATATGGGAATAGGTTTAATACCTGATCAAATGAATACAAATAAGTCAACAGGTAATTTATTAGAATTATATGAAAATGATGAAAAACTAATTTATAAAGTTATTCATCACACATTTATAGGATTATTACAAACTTTAGAAATAATTAATGGGAAAAGTTATATTAATTGGGTTAATATAGTTCCACTAAATTTAAATAACTATATAGATTCTAAATTATATATACAAACCAAAAATAGAATTAATTTATTACTTAATACAATTAATAAAAATAATATTAATGAAAATAATTTTTTTCTTTCAATGAATTTAATAGAATATAATGGTTTATGGTTTGGTGATTTATACAATATTATTAGATACAAATATTATGAAGAAGCAAAAATAGTTAAATGGTTTTTTTTCCCATATGAAATATCAGATGATAATAAAATATATTTAATTCAAGGATTAAATAAAATGTTAAATTTAGAATTTATAATTAATAGTAATTTTAATAATTTTAATGATTTATTTGATTTAGATAAAATTAATTTTGAAAATAAAATTAATAAAATAATATCAGATTTAAAAATTAATAATACTGTTACTGGTAATTTTACAGTTGATATAGAAATAATAAAGTATTCATTAATTTATTTTATTAATAACTATTCTAATAAAGATATTATTAGCGGATCAATAATTAAAAAATTTAAGTTATCACAATTAGACAATTTAGATGAAAGTAATGAGGATTTTACTGAAAAAGAATTAAAACAAATAAATCAAGTCACGCTTAATGATATTATTGAGTTTTTAGAATTTATCAAGTCAAATTATTTGGATCATTATTGGAATTATTTGAAACAAGGTTGTGAATTATTAATGAATTCACCATATGGTAAATTTTTAATTTTAGAGAATGAAGAAATAAATAAATATTATATATCAACTAATTATTATTATGAACCATTTAATTCAAGTTTAAAAACATCAGATGATTATAAAACCTTTGTTAAAAATAAGATTAATCTCAAAAATATTTATAATATAGCTAAATCATTGTCACATGATAATGCTAAATCATGGAACTTATTAGAACAAAATTATATTTCATTAGATGATGATAATAAAATTAATTATTTTAAAAAAATTAGTAATTCTAGTATTATTAAGGCTTGGTTAAATTTAGAAAAAAATTTTGAAAGACAATTTATAGGTGTTTCATATGATTATAATATAAAAATTAATGAAACATTTAATGCATTTAAAAATATATTTGTTAATTTAGTTTTTGAAGAATTAGTATCAACCGGTATATTAAATAAATTTGTACCCAATCGTGAAATTACAGATAAATTATTATTACCAACTGATTTTGGTCCAAGAAAAAATAAAATAAAAGAATTATTAAAGAAAAACTTTGATAAAAATAAAGAAGAATGGTTAAATTCATTTTATTATGTAACTAATCAAAAATTTAAAAAATTAGATAAATTAAGATTAGATAAAAATAATATTATTAACCCAAAAGACAAATATGATGAATATTCATATTTTGATGTTATTTCAAAAGATCACGAATGGCCTATTTTCTATGCTATGGATTGGGTATCACAAATAAGTTTTTTTCAACATTATATTTATCATCAAGTTTTATATGTAACTGGTGCAACAGGACAAGGTAAATCAACTCAAGTTCCAAAATTATTACTTTACGCATTAAAAGCAATAGATTATAAATCAAATGGAAAAGTAATATGTACACAACCTCGTGTACCACCAACTATAGGAAATGCAACACGTATATCAGACGAATTAGGTGTATCTGTTGAACAAACATCAAATACATCAGTTTATAAAATTAAAACAAATAATTATTATGTTCAATATAAATATAAAAATGACTCGCATATTAATGACACAAAATTGCACGGGTTTTTAAGAATCGTTACCGATGGTACATTATTAGAAGAATTAAAAGAAAATCCAACATTATTTAAAAATATACCTGGAGAAAAACCTAGTGATCCAGTTAAATATATTAATAAAAATATTTATGATATAATTATTGTAGATGAAGCTCATGAACATAATATTAATATGGATATAATTATTGCATTATCAAAACAAGTTTGTTATTTTAATAATAAAGTAAGATTAATAATTGTATCAGCAACTATGGATGACGATGAACCTGTATATAGAAGATATTTTAATAAAATTAATGATAATTTATTATTTCCAATAAAATATCCCATACCTTTTCATCCAATTTTAAGTAAAAACGCGTCTATACCACAACAATTTATACCACAACCGTTTTTCATGGATAGAAGATATCATATTTCACCACCAGGTGAAACAACACAATATCGTGTCGATGAAATTTATTTGGATTCAAACCCATATGTATACAGTTCAGATAATAGTGTTGATAATAAATTATCATCAATTGAGGCTCAAAAATTAGGTTATAATAAAATAATAGAAATATGCGAAAAATCAAATATAGGTGAAATATTATTTTTTGCAAATGGTCAAGGTGAAATTTTAAAAGCAACAGAATATCTAAATGCTAATTTACCTCCTGGAAATATAGCTCTTCCATATTTTGCAGACCTTAATGAAAATTATAAAAATATTATTACTAAAATAAATCTTAAAATATCACAAATTAGAAATAAAAGAGAAAATATTCATTTAGAATGGGGTCCTAAATATATTGAAGATCTAACAGTACCATTAGGTATTTATAAGCGTTCTATTATTATTGCAACGAACGTAGCAGAAGCATCAGTTACTATACCTGGTTTAGCTTATGTTGTTGATAATGGTTATGCCAAAGTTAATAGATTCAAACCAGAATTTAATACTACTGTACTAGAAGTTCAACCAATTTCAGAATCTAGTAGAGTTCAAAGAAAAGGTCGTGTTGGTAGAGTAGGTGATGGTACTGTTTATTATATGTATAAACGGGATGCACGTAAATCGATTAAACCTAAATATAAAATAACACAAGAAGATATTGCAACTACCTTATTAGGATTATTGGCTAAAAAAGATATTAATGAAATTGATATTGATGATGAAGATAATTTAAATAGATTAATAGTTTCTAAAATAATAAATCCAAATTTTTATCAATCAATTATTAAAAATCCAATAAATCTTGACAATAATATTTATTCAGTTAAATCTGGATTATATGATATATATGTTCAAAATTATTTAATTAACATTAAAAACCAATTAACTCATCTAAGTTATTATAATCCATATTTTATAGAAGAATCTTTTAAGATTTCTCAAAATAAAGAAGAAATTAAAATTCCAAAATTTATAGATTATTCATTTATTACTTTTTCAAATGGACAATCAATTAATAATATATTAGATACAGATGGGATGTTTTATTTAATTCATCCATTTGAAAATTCTATTAAACGAAATATTTTAAATAATATTATAATGTATGAACACATTAAAACATCAAAAATACCGATAGAAGAATATAGATATATAATATCATATTTGTTTAATAAAAATTTAATAGTAGATTTAAATGGTACAAGTTTCTATAATTATGATTTAGATATTAGAAATGATAAAAGAATTTGGTATAAAACTGAATTAGCAGAACAAATTATGGAATTATCAAGTAAATTACAAATAACAATAAATGATGGTATAACATTAATATCTGCTTCTGCTATGAATTGTTTAACAGAAGTCATGGAAATTAAAATATTTTTGGAAGTTTTAGGAAAATCAATGACTAATCTAGTTAGTAGTAATATAAAATGGGAACAATTTAAAAATATATATTCTGATAATAAAGTAAAATCTGACTTGATTTTTATATATAAACTAATTCAAAATATTAAAAAACAGTTTAGTCATATTTATGCATTTAATATTTCATCTAATTATTTTAAAGTTATATTGAAAGAACATTTTGAAAATATACTTGATAAATTTAAAAAATTAAGTGAAAAATATAAAGAACCTCCTACTGATTTTGATGGTATATTATGGAATAAATTATCAACATTAAAAAATAATGGTATATTACACTTAGAATATGAAAAAATATTATTAGAAGATACATCGACATTAAACATCATATTATATAATATTAAAAAATATGACAAAGAAATTATTGAATGGTGTGATAAAAATTATATAAATAGTGAATTAATTTTAGATTTTATAATAAGATTAGGAGGCTATCAATTAACAAACGGTTTAATTGAAAATAATTCATTTTTCAATTGGGGTACTAATTTAAGTTCTAATTTTAATAAACAATTGACTCAATATAATATTGAAGAAAGAATACTTAGATCTTTTATTTATGGACGTCCATTTAATTTTACATATTCAATTAATAAAAGTAATAAAAAAGCTACATATATGAATTTGAACTATTATCCTGTAGTATTTGCAAAATCTAGATTTAAACCAAAAATATTAGATAGAGATAGAAATACTGATACAAATGTTGATACAAGTGTTGATAAATTATCAGAAACTTTAACTAATTTATCACATGAATTAACATTTTATTTAAACTATGATACAATTGAAGATGAAAATATATTTGGTCTTGAAAAAGATAACAGTTTAAATGTATCAATTTTAAGTCAAATCGAAACTAAATGGTTAATTCCTGCAATTCCTTTATTTATGAATCCATTAGTAATACCAGATATTCAAATGAGTGTAGGTATTTTTAATAATAAAGTAACAATAGAGTATCCAAATTCACATATTATTCAAATGTTAAAACGCGAGATTATAAATGGATGGGATAAAAATGCAATAGTTTGGTCATCTGATGAAACACCAATACTTAAATATTTTTACAAATTAGCTACCAAACATATTAAAGCTTTATCAAAAAATTGAAAAAAATATAATGTAATTATATATCTAACATTATAATGGATAAGGAAACAGTGAACCTTAAAATAAATATGCAGACATTTATTTCAAGCGATTTAGAATCAAAATTAAATGGTTTTATACTTAATTACAATGGGGTAAATTATATTGTATCAGTACATCATTTTTTACCAATAAGATCAGTATATGATTTAGATACCAATAATGAATTACCTATTTTAATTAATTCATGTTGGAGTGAAATATTAATATTAGATTCTACAAATATAGATATAAGTAAATATAAAATAACCGAAAAAATTCAAAATAAATTTCCAAAAATAGATGAACATATATTTATAAAAACAAATCATAAAAGATATGATTTAAAAGTAGTAGGATATGAATCAATTCCATTTGATAATATTCAAAATAATATTACTATTCCACAAATTAAATGTTCGATATTATATGATATTGAAAACGTCGCAGGTCTTTCTGGATCACCAGTTTTTATTAAAAATAAAATTGTTGGTATTTTTTCCAAATATAGACCTGATACAAAAACAATTTATGTTATACCGATTTATGTTGTTATTAAAAATATAGAGAAAAATGACAATAACCATATTTATTCAATTCAAACAGAAAATATTAAAAAGATTAATTCATATAACGTTAAAGATAATGAAATTTATCATCCAACACTAAAAATAAATATTAATATTAACACATATTTTTTACTAGAAGGTGATACCAATAATAAAGTCATTATTCATTATGAAAATAAAGAGAAGAATAAAATTGAAATTGAAGAAATTGAATCATCTATTAAAGAAAATTTAATTTCACCATGTGATCTAAATATTGTTTCAAGAAAAGATAATCTGGAATTTAAAATAAATACAAGGTTATTATCATTATTACATAGATATAATTCTGATAATAAAATTGCGTTAAAATTATTATTCATTCTGACTAAAAATAAATCATCTGAAAATTGGATAGAATTATTAAATGGATGTATTAAAATTATTAGTTAAAAATTAAACAGATGGTTTATTTCTTATTCTTTTAATAATATTTTTTTCTTGATTACTTAATTTATGACCCATATCTGATATTATTTCAACTTCATCAAATTTATATGTTTTATAATTAATTTTATCTGTTTCTGATTGAGTCATAGTATAATTAAGTTTTTCTTCAATAAAGTTTACTAATTGTTCTATGCAATTATCTGATAATATATTCATATTAATGAATATGCCATTTCTGTTTGAGGAAAAATTATTACCAATATCTTCAGTAATAATATTGTAGATTTCTAGAAAGTCACTTTTATCTTTGAGTTTTTCGAATTTAGAAACTAACTTTTTTCTAAATTGACTATTATATTTTCTTGAACTATTTGGTTCCATTAATAAACTATATAATTTAGATTTTTATTTAACCGAAATATTAAAATTTTGTTCGTTAAAATTTTTAAATATTTTTACAATTAATAATAAAATGTGTGTTTGATAACTAATAAATATTAATTATAAAGTTGGTAATTTTATATTTGTTGGAACGGTTGGTACAATGATTTTATTTGAAGCAAGCATCTTTTGGATTGTTTTAAGCTTTGCAATAACTGTAGATGAAAGGTGTTTTCCAGATGTTGAGAAACCAATACCTCCATTACTTGCATCAAAAATATGGGTACCTGACTTAAACTTATTCGCGAAAACCTCATTCAAAAATGTTTCAACTGCAACATCGATATTTTTAAGTGATGAAGTTAAAACTAATGGTTTTTCTTTTTTACTTATATTTTCTATTAATGTTTCATCAGTATCTACACCGATTGTCCAGTAACCAGGGCCTTTTTGAGCTACGGCAGCAAGCACACCGGCACCAGAACCACCGGCTACTGAGTAAATAATATCAGCTCCATTATTATACATATCAAGTGCTATACTCTTTCCTTTTTCAGGATTATTAAATCCAAAAAAATCAGGAAAATTAGATACATACGCAGACTGGTATTTTATATTTGGATTAATTAAAGCAATACCGGCCTTAAATCCTGCTTCATATTTCTGTATAAGAGGAATATTAACACCGCCTATAAAACCAATATTTTTTTTCTTGGTTGTAAAAGCAGCTATGACTCCAACGAGAAATGAAGATTGCTCTTCATTAAACATAAGTGAATTAACATTTTCTGCAATAACACTATCATCAATAATTGAAAATTTAATAGTTGGATTTTCTGCAGCTACTTTTGTAAGAGACTCTCCATAGAGAAAACCAACACAAATGATTGTGTTACAACCAGACTTAATAAGCATATTTAAATTATTTTCCCTTTCTACATCTGAACCAGTTGTAAGAATACTTTCTATAACTTTAATAGATGGGTATTTTTTTAGAAATTTTCGTAGTCCAATGTTAGCCAAATAGTTATAACTACCGGGTTTATTTTTATTCCCCATATCATATACAATTCCTATTTTCATTGTATTTGTATTTGTATTTGTAGCACGGTTTGTTATATTATCATAAGAGATTATTATATTGTTTTTATGGAAATGTAATTCTATATTTTGATTATTACTTAGTATGTTATTAACTAAATTATTAGATCCATTATTACATGTTATAATTGTTTTATTTTCTATTTGATGTATTTTAACAGGCATATATATTAATATTTAGAATATTATTAAAAACTATACCAAAAATTATAAATTAAGTTTTATATACAGATGTACCATTAAGATACATCTTATTACCATTTGCATAGAGATCGTTCCATGATTTTACAAATGTTAATTGGTAAATATTTCCTTTCATATTCATTTTTGATTTTAGTGCAGATGAAATAAATTCAGCATCTCTTGAAAAAATGTTAATTTTATGCCCATAAACATCTACCATACTAAAGTTTCCTTTGGTATGATATAAAATTCCAGCTCGAATTGCATCAGAAATGTCAATCCGAGTAATCATAGAAAGTTCTCGCCATTCATATGGAGCACCATTTGAAGAAAGTATCATCTGATTCTTACCAAAAACAGAACTTTGAATACCTCCATGTGGTGCATTAACACGTACAACATAAGCATGGTGATCTAAATTAGATGAACTTACTTTATATTTTTCATTATAAACATGCTTGGACAAAAGAAACATATTACCAGACTCTTCTCTTGTTTCTCTACTAGCTGTTTCTACTTCAGACAAATCAATAGAATCTTTCTTTCCATAGAATAATTCAAACATTCCAGATGATTTATTTTGTCCTAAGAAAATAGCTTGACATATTTTACCATCTTTGCGATTATACAATTCTTCAATTATAATAGTCCCAGAACTAACCCATTTATTGTGAGTAGTTTGGTGTTGATGCGAGTGTGGTTGTATAAAGACTGATGCGCCTCCTTGAATAGGTACAAGAACTTGAACAGGCACACTTTGTGTCATTAATCCTCCACTAATACAGACATTCTGAAAAATATGGCCTGTAACCAGACTAGAAACGTGACTATTTGGTTTGGTATTAGTATGAGTGTCTGTCCGAACAATTGTATCTGGACGAAACGGTATAAATTTAGTACGTAAATTATGTTGGTTTGACATTAAAATTATTATTTAATTTTATTTAGTTATTTAAAATTTCAATTTTAATTAATATTGAAAGGTATAAAATTTTAAAAAACTAATATTAATATATAAAAAATCTTTACAAGTTTAAATTATATCTAATATTAATTAATTATGAGTAAAAAAGTTAAATTTGTAAAAGACTTTTCATATCCTAATCCAGAAGACCCCGAATTATTGTCTAAAATATTTAAAAAAAGGGAATTTTACTATTATCGTGTTCCACAACGTGAAAAAATGGAAACATATGATGAAGTTAAAAAATATCGTGCCATGAATTGTAAACAAGGAGAAATGGAACCTAGAGAACAACAAGCCATTCTCCCTAATTTTATTAGTCCAAATACCCAATATAAAGGTGTAATATTGATGCATGGTGTTGGTTCAGGTAAAACTATGACGGCAATCAGAGTTGCTGAACAATTTAAAGACCAAGTTAAAAAATACAATACTAAAATTTTTGTATTGGTACCAGGTCCTAATACAAGAGAAAACTTTAAAAAAGAGTTATTAACATCAACAGGTGAAACATATCTTAAAAATAAAGAAGGATTAAATCAAATGACTAAAGCAGATGTTGAAAGAGAAAAGAAAAATGCATTGTATGGGGCATTACAATATTATAAAATATTATCTTATAAAACTTTCTATAAAAAAGTTCTTGGAGAAAAAATTGTGGAGAAAAAAATAGTTGGAGAAAGTAAAATTAAATCATCCTATCGTAAAACAGCAGAAGGTGAATTTGAAAGAGAATTAGTTGTTGATAGAATTACAAATATGAATAATGCTATTTTAATTGTTGATGAAGCACATAATATTTCAGGAAACGAATACGGTGAAGCTCTCAAAAAAATTATTAAAAATTCAGAAAACCTTCGTGTTATTCTCTTAACTGCAACACCTATGATTAATTTAGCTGATGAAATAGTAGATTTACTTAATTTTATTAGACCAGATACGGATCAAGTCCAAAGAGATAAAATATTTACTAGTGATAAGAATTATTCTATGAAAATTAAACCAGGTGGTTTAGATTATCTAAAAGAAAAAGCACGTGGTTATATTAGTTTTTATAGAGGTTCAATCCCATATACTTTTGCCAAAAGAATAGAAAAAGGTGTTATTCCAAATGGTATGTTATTTACTCCAGTTATCAAATGTTTCATGGATACATTTCAATACGATACATACATGGAAACAACCAAAAATTTTAATGACTCTTTAGATAAAGCATCTTCCGCTGCATCTAACTTTGTTTTTCCTGGTTTAAATAAAGATAAAACAGATTTACAAGGTTATTATTCAACAGAAGGTATGAATACAGTAATTGCCCAATTAAATACAGATGGTGCTAAATTACGTGGTTTAATAAATAAAAAGATTTTTAATGGTAAATTATCCAAAGGCGAAGAAGAAAATTTTATATTTGAAAATGATAAAAAAAATATTACCGGGTTAATATTAAAAATGCCTTATATTAAAAAGTTTTCCACAAAATTTTATACAATTATGGAGAAATTATCAAAATTAGTAGAAGGTCAAAAAGGATCATCAACTGCATTTATCTATTCTAACTTGGTTAAAGCTGGTGGTATGGAATTATTTGCAGAAACTTTATTACAAAATGGTTATTTGGAATATCAAGAAGATCCACGTAATTATGATATTAAAGATGAAACAATTGATTATAAAACAGGTTTAACATATTTAGAATTTAAGAAATCTAAAAAGAGTTTAAGTGAATTTAAACCAGCCACATTTATTTTAGTTACTGGTGGTGCAGATGAAAGTGGTGAAGATGTTCCTGAAATTAAACAAAGAATAATTCAAGAAGTATTTAATAATCCAGATAATATGGACGGTAAACATATTAAATTTATTTTGGGTTCAAGAGTTATGAATGAAGGTGTTACACTTAAAAATTGTAAAGAAGTACATATTATTGACGTGTTTTTTAATATTCCTAAAGTAGAACAAGTTATTGGTCGTGCTATTCGTATGTGTGTACATCAAGATGTAATTAATGATAATAATAAATACCCAGAAGTTAGTGTGTTTAGATATGTAGTTGCATTAAATGATAAAAAACAATTAGAATTATCAACTGATGAACTTTTATATCAAAAAGCAGAACTAAAATATTTAATTGTTAAAGAAATAGAAAGAGGATTAAAAGAAATTGCTATTGATTGTCCTTTATTACTACATGCTAATATGTTTCCTGAAGAATTAGATGAATACAAAAATTGTGTCCCTCCTACACAAGAAAATATTAAAGCAGGTAAACAAATATGTCCGGCTTTATGTGATTTTAAAAGATGTGAACTCAAATGTGATTCAAATAGATTAAATGAAAAATATTGGGATAATAAAAAACAAACATATAGAAAACTAGATAAGGATGAAATTAATTATAATACATTCAATGACGAATTAGCCAAATATGAAATTTCATTAATTAAAAATAGAATTAGAGATTTATATAGATTTAAACATGTTTATATGTATAATGAAATTTTGGAAGAAATTAAGAAATCATTTTTAAAACATCAAGCAGAACTTTTTGAAGAATACTTTTTAGATCAAGCTCTCGAAGATATGATGCCTAAATCTGAAAATGATTTTAATAATTTTAAAGATACATTATATGACAAATATAATAGATCAGGTTATTTAATTCAAAGAGGTAAATATTTTATATTCCAACCATTTAATGAAAATGAAGATGTTCCTATGTATTATAGACATCATTTAGAAATTGAACAATCAAATCAAGTTTCATTGAATAATTATGTTAAACAAGAATTTGCATCAACTGTTAAAAAAGTATCTTCACATCCTAAAGAAGAAGAAAAAGTGGAGACAACATATAATTTTGATGAAACTTTAGATTATTATGAAGATCGTGAAGAAAATTTTATTGTTGGTATTATTGATAAAAATCTTAACAAATTAGCTTCTGACGAACCAGATTTATTTAAAATAAGACCACCAAGAGCAAAAGTTCTCGATAAAAAACGTGGTACCGGTATACCAACTTTTAAAGGTGCTGTATGTTCTACATCCAAAGATAAAGAATATTTAATGAAATTAGTTAGAATGATACCAAATATAACAAAAGCTGAAATAGCTCGTATTGATGGATTAACAAGAGAAGCTATATGTTTAGAAATTAGAGATAAATTATTATATTTAGAAAAATATTCAACAACAAAAGATGGAAATAAAATTACATATATGATGATACCAATTGATCATCCAATATATCAATTTCCATATAATTTAGAAGATAGAATTAAATATAAAATAAAACAAGTTAATAAATTAGCAGGACGTACAGTTGATATTTTAACAAAAAAACAAAAAGATTCTAATGATAATATAATGTATGAATTATCTTTTGCTAATGATAAATATTTGAAAGATTTTGAACCACAACTTGAAAATATTGGATTTAAATTAAAAGATAAATTATGGGTTAGTATTTTAAATTAATTCCAATAGTTTTGATTAATTATCTAAATTAAATTAATAGTTTAGATGATAAATCAGTTAGAGTTTAATAATATAATGGCTAATACTATTAGATATATACATTTTACACTAATAATATATATTTTAATTGGTCATCAACTAACACCAATTAAATATTTAAAATATTATTTATTACTTGTTATTTTTATATTTTTAGATTGGAATGATTTTGATGGCCAATGCATATTAACAAAATTAGAATATTATTTTAAAACAGATTCTTGGAATCAAAAACCTGCTATCCAAGAAGGCGCCCCCGAATTTTTTAGACCATTTATAAATAATATATTTAATTTAAATTTAACTAGAGAAGAAGCAGAAAGATTAAATAATTTTGTATTTATGGGATGCTTTCTACTGGGATTTTATAGATTACTAAATTATTATAATATTTAGTTTATTGATTCATTAATTTAATTAAGTTTCTTAATTGTGGGGGCATATCGTTAGCTGTAACAATAAGAGGTGATCTTCCCATTTCTGTAATAGAAGCTGAATCAATATTGATACCTGTTAAATCGACAAATGATGGTTCGAGTTCAGGAGATAATTTAAGAGCTAAGTAAATTGTAATAGCAACAATTAAACTGCTAGTTAAAATAACTTGACGATTAGTTTCAAAGACTTTTCTGACTTGAACTAAAAATGGTTGATCGGTTTTCTTAACTAAGCAAGGAACAGTGGAAGATAATACCATGTTAATTAAGGCACCAACTAAAGCAATAAAAATATGAACGTCCATATATATTATGAATTAGAAAATTTATAATAATTTAATTCTAAATTTTAATTTTAACCGGGGCATGATCGCTACCCAAAATTTCTGTTAAAATTATACTTTCTTTAACTTTATTTTCCAAATTTTTACTAACTAAAAAATAATCAATTCTCCAACCTATATTTTTTTCTCTTGAATTTCTCATATATGACCAAAAACTATACTCTATTTTTGAAGGGTTTAACTTTCTATAACTATCCACTAAATTACAATTTGTTAATATTTTATTAAATGAATTTCTTTCTTCAACAGTAAAACCCGCTGTTTTTAAGTTAGTTTTTGGTCTAGCTAAATCAATTGGTTCTTTTGCTACATTTAAATCACCGCATACAATTATTGGTTTTGTTTTTTGTAAATGATTTAAATAATGTTCAAATGCTCTGTCCCAAACTGTCGTTCTCCATTCTAATCTATTTAGTGCTTGACCCGAATTTGGTGTGTAAACATGAACTAAATAAAATTTATCAAATTCAATTGTTATCACACGACCTTCATTATCAATCTCGTCATTTTTATGTTTCAAACCATAATTAACACTTAGTGGTTCTTTTTTACAAAATATAGCCGTTCCACTATATCCACCTTTTATTTTACATGGACTCCAATAACGAAATTTAAATTTAGGAAAAGCTTTTATAATTTGGGATTCAATATCATTATATGGGCATGATAATTTTGTTTCGCCCATACAAAATATGTCAGGATTTTCATTAGATATTAATTCATCGAGATATGTTGTTTTTAATAATGATCTTAATCCATTTACATTCCAAGCAATTATTTTCATATTTAATTATTATTTATTAGATATGAAAATAATTTTAAATCATAATTTTATAATTAATTCTTATATAAAATAATATTATAATACTATATAATGAGTAACCAGGGTCCAAATGATAATAATAATGATATAAAAAATAATAAAAAAAGACCCCAAAGATATAGTATATTAAATGATTTTCCAAGTAAAAAAACTAAATTAGTTAATTATTATTATAATGACAATAATGATAATTCTAATAATCCAAATAACGATGATGTAGAAGATTATGATGACGATGATGATATTTATTCTAAACAATTATTTATTAGAGAAGAAGACAAAGAGCTAGTAATTATAGATAGAGAAATAAATTGTTTGTTAGATTTAATTGAATTAGGTAAGATATATGATAGTACAAAAAGATATAATGTTGATTTAAAAATATTATTTGGATTAGTAGGACCATTAACAGAATTAAATAATATGATTGGAATGGATACCGTAAAACAAGATATGGTTGATCATATATTATTTAAAATTCAAAATTTTGATGGAACAAATCAAGATATGATGCATACAGTAATACAAGGACCTCCTGGGGTTGGTAAAACAGAAGTAGCTAAAATAATAGGTAAAATTTATTTGGCAATGGGAATTCTAAAAAATAATAAATTTATTAAAGCTAGACGTAGTGATTTAATCGCTGGATATTTAGGTCAAACAGCTATAGCCACACAAAAAATGATAGACAGTGCAAATGGTGGAATTTTATTCATTGATGAAGTTTATTCGCTCGGAAATGCTGAAAAAAGAGATTCATTTGCCAAAGAATGTATTGATACAATTAATGAAAATTTAACAGAAAAGAAAACTGATTTTATTTGTATTGTTGCTGGGTATAAAGAAGAAATAGATTCGTGTTTTTTTGCTTTTAATTCTGGATTAGAAAGAAGATTTCCAATAAGATTTACTATAGAACCATATAAACCAGAAGATTTATATTTAATTTTTAAGAAAAAAGTATATGACTTTGGTTGGACATTAGATGATTCTGTAACTGTTAATTTCTTTAAAGATAATATAGAACATTTTAAGTTTTTTGGTGGAGATATGGAAATATTATTTGGAAGATGTAAAAGAGCACATTCTAGAAGAGTCTTTGCTTCCAAAGATGTTGATAAAAAAGTATTAAATATCGTTGATCTTAAAAGAGGATTTGAATCCTTTAAAGCTCATCGGAAAACAGAAAAAGTAGAAGAAAATGATGCATGGAAAAATATGTATATATAAATTAATTAGTTGAATTAGTTGAATTATTTAATAATTCAATATGATTGATTAATGTTTGACCAAATAGAGTATTTTCTATTGGAATATTTTGTTCTATTGATGATATTCCACATGGTGTATTTGCTTCTAATATTTTATATCCATTGTTATAAATAACATCCCAACCTATATAAAAACAATCAGAACCAATTTTTTCATGAGCATCTAAACATAATTCAATAGCTTTTTCTACATTTAAATTATTAAATTCGCTGTACTTATTAATATCTTCATATAAATCTTTTTGAGTGTTCTTAACATATGATACTTTATTGTTTTCATAAAATATAATTATTTTATTATTTCCTTGAGATGTTACTGTATCTTTAAGAGGCATATAATATTTCATACAGTGTAATTTGTATGTATTTTTATATTTGTATGTTTTAATTCTAAAAACTCCAAGTGTTTCAACATTAAATAATCCAATTTGATTTTTTAACAATGGTTGAAATATAAATTCCAAATTATTTTGTATTATTTTATTCTTAAAAAACATATTTAACTCATATTTATTTAAATTAATATTAGTTATTATATCATTTGGTTTATCATATGAATTTACGGTATAATTTTGTGTTTGATTATTATATTGTATCCGATATGCATGTGAACCTCCGGAGCCATTTCTAATTTTAACGAACATATCTTTTACTATATCAATATCAGTGTCATAATTATTTTTATTTAGAGTAAATAATATTTTTACAGATGGTATATTATTTTTAACACATAATTCATTCAATATAATTTTATCATCTATTTGACTATTTTGAATAGTAGATATAATTTTTGTAATAAAGTGTGACATATATAATTGGATTGATTTATCATCATATTTTGATTTTAACCACTCTGATTTTGAATCTAAACTATCGGTAAATAAAAATAAGTCTGGATTTAATATTATTCTTCGATATGTTTTATATAATGATAATTTATTATTTTTATTATATAGTTTAAATAATATTATTAATGCAAATAATGGATATAATAATGGTAGTACAAAGAAAAATAAATATTTAATTATACGTTGGATTATTTTATTGTTTAGATTATTGGTTTTACATATGTATTTATTTATATACATGGTTGGCCAATTACTAACTTTATTATTATGATGAAAAATAGTTTGTTTATCCCATAAATCCCACAATTTACGAAAAGCCCAAAATCTACATCTAGTTAATGAATTAATCGGTATGTTTATAAATAATGGTGCAATTAATTCATAATAATATTTAAATAAAAATAGCATATATTTTATATTATAAATATTTATTTAAATATTATTGAATTTATAAAAATTGATAATGTAACTTTATAAAAATTGATAATGTAACTTTATATTATCATTTTTTATTATATTAATGAAACGTAAACATAATGATAATGAAATAGTACAAATGTGTGATCCCATTAAAATTGTATTATTGGGAGATGGATGTATTGGTAAATCTACTTTTTTTGAAAAATTAAATAAGTTAAATGATTCTGAATATACATTTGCTAAAAAGTATAAAGCAACAGATAATTTTGATTTTAGTCGTATTAAACTTAATACAAATAATGGTATTAAAATTATAGATTTATGGGATACTGCAGGTCAAGAAAATAGGGGTGGAATGTTAAGAGATGCATATTTAAAAGGTGCTGATGCAGTTTTACTTTTGTATGATGTATCTGAACCAAAAACTGCTGAAAATATTCCTAAATGGTTAGCACAAATTAAAAGAATAACCCCTAATATTCCTGTTGCAGTTCTTGGTAATAAATCTGATACATTTGATAATCTTCAACAGAGTGAATCTGTTAAATTACGCGATTGTAATCTTCAACGAGATATTGGTCATAAAAAAATTAAAAACTTTTTAATTTCAATAAAAGAAAATACTCATTTAGAATTTACGACTAGTTTTTGGTCTTCAAATGTAACTATAAAAGAAAATGAAGGTTGTATGATTGGTCTTGAATATGTTTTATCTAACATATTTAATCAAACTATTACACTCGAATAATCGAGAATTAACAATTATTTTATTGATATCTTATTAAAAATTGATTATTAATATTATTATAGATATATTTCCATATATTTAATGGAAACACAATATATAATAAAATATAGTACAAGTACCGATGAAAATAAAATCGATAGCTATGTTGAATTAAAAAAAAATAAGAATAATATTCCCATTATAACTATTAGAACACATAAAGATTTATCAGATAAATCAAATGAAACATTATTATATAAGTTTATGACAAATAATTTTGCAACATTTACATTTGATGATAATTTAAGACAATGTACTTTATGTTACAAAGATTTTGGTAGTGATTCTCTACTTACATCAATAATTTATTTTGATTCAAGTAGTTCTAGTGCATATTCTGATTTTAAAAAGAATTTTGAAGAATATTACAATACACAATTTGAAACTGAATATTATCCAAATGGTAGAGAAATGTATGTAGGTGAAGTTTTATATAAGAAAGATTCAGAAAACAATATCACTAGTCGTATACCAAATGGTAAAGGAACTATGTATTATAATTTACCAAATCGTATGGTTAAATATACAGGAGATTTTGAATCAGGATTGTATGATGGTTCGGGAATATTTTATAGTATGGATGGTAAAATATCACTAGTATCTAAAAATATTTCTTCTGGTATTCCTACACAAAAAGGAAAATTAAATATTAATTATTATTCCTTTCGGAATGTAAATACTGAAATAAAAGATATAATTGAAATTAAATTTAATGATATTTGGGAAAAATATAAAATTACTGATAAAGATTTGAAAAGAAATTTTGTTATTTCTGATAATTTTGTAAATAATTTAGCTTCTGATATATTACTTGAAGATAATATTAATATAACTGATTTAATATTTGAAGATAAAACTGATAGTGAAAAATATATTGAAATACGAAATATGCTAAAGTTACAAGAAAATAAAATTGATGAAATAGATAAAAAATATAAAAAATTAATTACTACACAAACTAATATTATAATTAGTTTTGAAATAATATCATTAGTATTAATACTTTTTACAACTATTGTAGTTGGTATTCTAACCTAAACAATTATTTTATATTATAATTATAATGCTATATCAAATATTTAGTCTTATATATAAATTTATCATTAATTTAATTGGAACTATTATTTTTTATAATAAAAAAATTAAAGTTATTGGTGTTACTGGTACAAATGGTAAAACTACTACTACTTTTTTAATTAAAAATTATTTGGAAAAATTAAATAAAAAATGTGGACTAATTGGGACTGAAATAGTATTTGATGGTTCTAATACAAAACAATCTACAATGACTACTCCAGGTACAATTCATTTAATTTATATTTTATTAAGGATGTTTTATAATAAATGTGAATATTGTTGTATGGAAGTATCATCTCATGCTATTGGTATGAAACGCATAGATTTTATAGATTATGATACCGCAATATTAACTAATATATCATTGGATCATATTGAATATCATAAAACTGTTCGTAATTATGTGGATTGTAAAACAAGTTTTTTACAAAACCAAAAGGTTGTAATATTAAATATGGATGATTTAAATTACCCATATATTTATACCAAACTACAATCATTTAATAAATCTGGACAAAAAATATATACATATGGTATTAATCCAAATGCTGATTTTATTTTTAGTGATGTTGAATTAAATTCGACATTTACTACATTTAAATTATTCTATAAAAATTCCCAATATAAATTTAAAATAGATTTATTGGGATTACACAATGTTTATAATTTCGTAGCATGTTTAGTATATTTGGTATTACAAGGTTATAATATGAACGAATTAGTTATTTTAGCAGATGAAATTAAACCACCAGAGGGAAGATTAGAAGAAATATATCCAAATATATTCGTTGATTATGCTCATACACCAGTTGCTGTTGGAACAGTCATATCATATTTTAGACAAATTAGTTCAAATAAAATAATTGTGGTATTTGGAACAGGTGGAAGAGAAGGTTCTAAATCAATTATTTATGAAAAAAGAAAATTGATGGCAAATCAAGCATCTAATGCCGACTTTGTAATAGTAACATCAGATAATTCAAAACACGAAAATCCAATTGATATTTGTAATCAATTATATGAGAATATTAATCATGAAAATAAAAAAATAATTCTAGATAGATACGAAGCTATTAAATATGCAATAAATAATTATCCAAATTATATAATATTAGTATTGGGAAAAGGTAATGAAACAACCATTAAAAGTATTAATAATCAAATAGAGTTTAATGATAAGAATGTTATTAAACAAATTATTAATAATAAATAATATTATGTACATATATTTAATGGAAATAAACAATCGAGATATTTTTAAGGATAAATATATAAAATATAAAAATAAATACATTAATTTGAAGAATCAACAAGGTGGTGTATTGTGTCCAGCTGATTATAAATTATGTGATGTTAATACAAAAAATATGAATTTATGTATTAAAAAAACAGATGATTGTGAAGATATTAAAATAAGAGGATTAGTTAATATTAGTAAACCACCAAATGAAGATGCTTTAAGAAAAGGTTATGTAATAGATAATTTACATAGAAATTGTTATTTAAAAGATGGCTATGATGATATAAAATTTGAATATAATTTTACAAATGATACACCTATACAAGGAGAATTTAAAATAGCAACTTATAATATTTGGGGGTTGGATCTAAATGATAATTCAAAAGAATTAATTGGAATAAGAATGCCATTAATAGCAAAAACAATAAATGATAATTCTATTGATATTATTTGTTTTCAAGAAATGAGTTATACTACATTTGATGTTTTAAATAATTTATTAAAAGATAAATATAATATTTATGAAGTTAGATTACCAACCCAAGACTTGTATAAGGAAAGAAAACATGATGTAGAATGTGCTGTTGCAATTAAACATAAATTTAAACCAAAACGTATTGTAGTTGAACCATTGGGTGGTAATCTTACATATATGAATAGTTTAATGATTATATATTTTGAAAACTTGACAATATTTAATTGTTATTTACAAGCTGGAACAAAATATTCTGTTGGTCAAGAAGATTTATATCTTCATTATTCTAGATGTAGATTTCAATTATTAGAATATATAATAGGTAAAATTCCAAAAGATTCAAACTGTATTATATTAGGTGATTTTAATATTAATTTAAATGATTCTGGTGAAAATTTTCCAGAAATTAGAATGATTCATTATATAGAAGAAAAATTAGGATTTGTTGATAATTGGAAAGCTAAACATAAAACCGAAGGATTTACAGAAAATACTGATATAAATTTAATGAGATGGAATGATAAATTTATTGATAAAAAGGCACGGGTAGATGGTATATTATCTAGAGGTTTACAAATAATTGATTGTAAAATAATTGGAGATGAAGATTTTACATTTGTTGATAAAAATTATGAATGGTATATTAAAAATTTTACTCCAAATAAAAAATTAGACTTATTAGGAAAAATAATGGTTGATGGAAAGCCAAAAATACCAATATTTGGTTCTGATCATTTTGGTGTTTTATCAACTTTACAAATATAATAAAATTAATTTTAATTTAAAGAATGTTTCATTTTATTTATTAATTAAGATGGACAATGATATGTATATGATTAATTACAAAAATAGAAATATTGGAGTGTATAATAATTATTTTGATGCTGAAACATTTATATTAGGATGCCTTCAAAATAATTTAATGACAAAACATGCTGATATTTTAACATTCAAAAAAAATAGTTGTTATTGTACTAAAATATCAACTATTACACTTGAATCAATAACAAATAATGTTGAATCAAATGAAGTCGAAAAAAATAATGTTGAATTAAACATAAACAAAGTCGAAACAACTGAAGAAAATATTTGTTTTAATAATGATAATAATAAAGTTATTATGGAAATGGCTAAACAAAAAATAGAACTTCAACATAAAATTAACATGTTAAAAATTCAAAAAGAGAAAATTGAAGAATCTAAACGAGTATATGAGTCTGACATAAAATTATTTGAATTATTTGATAATAGTAAAACACAAAATCAAGATTTTGAAATTCCAGAATTATTTATTGAAAAATACAAATTAATTAAAAAACTTAAAGAAAATGATAGTTTATCATGGGAAAACTTTGTTAAAGATTATAATTGTGATTTTTACAATGATTACAATGATTATTTTGGTACAAATACATACGAAGAATTATTTATTACAAAAGAGAATGAAACTGATGATTCTGATAATTTAAACAAACCAACAAATTTCAGCGAAGAATTTGATATTGAATCAGATTCAAATACAGAAACAACAGAAGATGATTCTAATTTAAAACTAACCACTTAATATAAATAATTTTTGAAGAGGCTTTTGATTATAAAGTAAAATAACAAAAAATGATTAATTTCTAAATTAATATAATATAATTTAGAAATGTATCGTATCGAAGATATAGAAAAAATAGAAAAACATATTGATAAAATTAAGGATGAAGCTGCCAAACAATATAAAACTTTATATGAACCAACACTAAATGAAATTTCATCTGTTTATTTGGCAATTAAAAATTTTATTAGAAAAAATAAAAAGATAGTATATGGTGGTTTTGCCCAAAATTTATTATTAATGGATAAAAATCCTAACGAATCATTCTATAAAATAGTAGATGGTGCATTTTATAATTGGCCTGATTTAGCTGATATCGAATTCTATTCATCAACTCCGTTAGAAGATGTTATTAATTTAACTGAAGAATTACATAGTTTAGGATTTAAATATATAGAAGGTAAAGAAGGTGTTCATCCAGAAACTTTTAAAATTTTTGTAAACTTTTTAAATTATTGTGATATTTCATATATGCCAGATAATATTTATCAAAATTTACCTACAATTGAAATAGATGGTATAAATTGTGCACATCCTCATTTCATGATGGTTGACGCATATAGAGTATTAACTGATCCAATGACATCTTATTGGCGATTAGAAAAATCAATAAAAAGATTTCAAAAATTACTTAAATATTATCCAATTGATCAAACATTAAACAATAAAAAATGGGAATTAAAAAGTAAAGATGATGTTTTAAAATTTATTCGTAAAAAAATTATTCATAAATCAAATTTAATTGTGGTTGGGTTTTATGCATATGATTACTATATTAAAAAAACATCTAAAGATGATGCAATAATCAAATATCCATATTATGAAGTTATTTCAACTGAATTTGAAAGAAAAGCAAAAAAAATATTTAAATATCTATCTCATAAATTTCCAAATAAAATAACAACAAAAGAATATTATCCTTTTTATTCTTTTATGGCTAAACGAATTGAATTTTATTATGATAATTATTTAGTTTTAAGATTATTTGATGATAATGAAAGATGTATCGTTTATAATTATTCAGAAAAAAAACATACTCATTTTGGAACATATAATTTAGTTTTCATGTATTTATTATTTGATTATTTTAATGCATTTATTAATCATGATAAGACTAATATTGAATTATATTCAAGTTTAATAAGTAAAATTTATAATGGGCGCAATAAATATTTAGATTTACATAATATAACAGTTATTGATAAATCACCATTTCAAGATTTTACGTATAAGTGTTATGGTATACCAAAAGAACCTTTAAGAATATCATTGTTAGAAAGTCTTGAAAAGAAAAAGCATGGAAAACATATTAAATTTATTTATGAACCATCCGGAAATCCTGGTAAAATTCCAGAATATAATTTTATCAATAGTTCTGGAAATCAAAACCAAAATGAAAAAATATTTAATTTTTAAAAATAATATATAGTTTATAATATATATTAAAATGGTTATGATAAATATTACAAAAATTATTTATCCCGGTGAAGCAACTGCTGTTGATGTAGAAAATTTTCAAATTAACAATACTGAAACTACTAAAGATCAAATAATTGATGCTATAAATCAACGTTTATCATGCGCTCATCATAAAATAATTTCATACGTTAATACACATAAAGGTACTATTACTGTTTCACCACCTGTTGAAGGTGTTCTAACTATTGCTGCTGCTCCTGCTGCTGCTGCTGCCAGTGAAGGTGCTGCTGCTGCTGGTGAAGGTGCTGCTGCTGCTGGTGAAGGTGCTGCTGCTGCTGCTGCTGCTGCTGCTAAGGATGAAACAAGATCTTTAATTGGTGGTGCTAAAAAATCCGCTAAAAAAGGATCTAAGAAAGCATCCAAGAAATCATCCAAGAAAGCTTCTAAGAAATCATCTAAAAAAGCATCCAAGAAAGGATCCAAAAAATCCTCAATGAAAGGTGGTGCTAAGAAAGCTTCTAAGAAAGCTTCCAAGAAATCATCTAAAAAAGCATCCAAGAAAGCTTCCAAAAAAGGATCCAAAAAATCCTCAATGAAAGGTGGTGCTAAGAAATCATCCAAAAAAGGATCCAAAAAAGCATCCAAGAAAGCTTCTAAGAAATCATCCAAAAAAGGATCTAAAAAATCCTCAATGAAAGGTGGTGCTAAGAAATCATCCAAAAAAGG
>JACCEB011493897.1_pt1 | contig 42262 bp, 56 predicted proteins | sample 7454761 | NCBI WGS metagenome assembly JACCEB01 (sample SAMN15323454, study PRJNA562643) | freshwater metagenome | isolation source: river surface water | place: USA:Blue River Watershed | collected 2017-08-18
AAACTGTAATCAATGGAAATCCTTTATTAGATAAAATATAACTATCAAATGACTTTTCTTGATTACAACAATGGCAAGTAAAGTTCACAATCACATTCAAATAATAATGGAGAATACCAGAGTCGAACTGGTGACTAATGCTTGCAAAGCACTCATTTTACCACTAAACTAATTCCCCAAACTCCCCCACCTGGACTCGAACCAGGAACACTCTGATTAACAGTCAGATACTCTGCCGATTGAGCTATAGGGGAATGCTATTCTTCTTTAATAATATACTCAACTGTGTTTGCTATGTCATTCATAGCATCACGCAAATGTTGTTGACTACCTGCGTGCATTTCAAGAGATGAATTTGTTAAAGTCCACCTCCACAGTTTCATTTCTTCATTATACCACAGATTGATTATCATTCTTGAAATACTCCAGTTCTATCCATTTAAGAAGAGTATTGTAAGCATAAATTGATGCTTCAGTGCAATTATTCTTTTGCATGTCTTGAATGTAAAATTCAAGTGCTTCAATCACCATTTGGCGATCTGTTTGTGAGATCAGTGACATAATAATTTTGCAATTATTTGGAGATATTTATTCTCCAATCGGAACTACAGGATTTGAACCTGTGACCTCTCGCTCCCAAAGCGAGCATTCTACCAAACTGAACTAAGTTCCGTGGTGGGAAATACTGGATTCGAACCAGTGACATACTGCGTGTAAAGCAGGCACTCTACCACTGAGTTAATCTCCCAAGAGTGTTGTTGTCGGACAACACACAAACCGGTGATACAATACTGTCAGTAATTATTGACTCCCCACAGGCATCAGTAACACTTTCAGTAAGGTTGGTAGAAACTACCAAAGGAAGGTCAGGGATTCGAACCCTGGGAGGCTATTAACCTCACTTGTTTTCAAGACAAGCACCATAAACCACTCGGTCAACCTTCCATTTTATCTTTTAACAATTCTTCTATTCTTCTACGCATGTTTGCAGAGTGTGTTTTATGGTCTCTATGAGAATAACCATTTTTTTCTCTAAGTATCATTGTTCCTTGATAGAACATAGTAGCAGAGAAAAACAATAAAAGAACAATTCCTATTATCTCAGGGAAATGCTCCATGAATAAAAGGGGGGGGGGAATGACCCCCCTATTTATTACATTTGAATAGGAACCAGGACTTTATTATTCTTGAGTTGTGCAATCAGTTTGCCAACACTCTCAGCAGTGCGAATGTCATCTTCTACACTCTGAAGATTGTCACAAGCAAACACATAAGATTTTTCAGGATTGCTATGATAAGTCACACCAACTTGATTCTCATCATAGTCAAAAGAAACCTCAGAGATGGCAGAGGAATCAACATTGAGAATAACAGAAACAGACATTTGTTTTTGATTGATTACTTTGTAATGATAGCAGGTTTGGAGTCAAAAGTCAAGGGGTTTGTGCCACTTAAAGGACTGTCACATCACTCCAGTTTTCTTTATAGACAACAAGCAATGCTTTAGTGTTGAATGGATTGAAGACAATGTAAGATTTATCTGTGAATGTAATCTGACCTTTCATGTCTTTGTATTGCACAAACATCTTCTCTTTAAGCATTAGGTAGTGGGTCTCCTTTTCCTTCAAGTGATTGAACAAGAAATGCAGTGAATAGTTCCATTTTTTCTGGATGAACTGCTGCTGGATTATCATTGATTGCATTTTTAAGTGCAACCAATTCATTCCATTCATCATTAGTAAGGTCTTGATTGGTGCTTCTTGAAAGTGTCATAACTTGTTCTTAAATATGAGCGTATCCTAACACACTATGTAGGATTTGCCTGGGTTCTTAAGGTTCTCTTTGGGATTGATTTACATCCTGTAACATGTTATCTAAGGCATCAAGATCATCTTGCAATTCTTTTTCCCTTCTCTTATCATGATAGTATGACCATAGTGCATTGTGCACATCCATTAAATTATCAATCCAAAACCCTGCTGGATAGATTCCAAGTGCGTCCATTACGCCTCTATGACTGGTTCCTTTTTGTTCTGCTTTACACATAATGTAGCAGATTGCCTGGACCATATCGAGTTTATCTTCTTCAGAAAGCATAAAATACTTTCCTACTGCTTGTTCTACACTTTCTTTATGTGCTTTTTGTAGATTTTTACAAGCATCAGAATCCCACCATTCTTGCCAAGAGTTTTTCTTTTCAGTCATCTTTATTAAAGAATGTTCCAAAGAAACCAGAATCACCTGATTTACGATTGTCCAGTTTGTCTAACAAATTATCTGTGCTAATCACAGTATCAATTCTGTTAATCAAATCTGCAATCACAGATGTTACCATAGGACGTTCAGTTCTTGCAGCATAGGCAAGAGCATTTCGCAGATTAGATTCTGCTTCCCTCAAACTTTCTTCAACTTGTTGTGCCAATGCCATTGTCATCCCCCATAATCATACAATCAATACACGACTTTAATTCTAACATATCTTCTTCTGATAGTCCATCCAATGTAACAACATGATTGTCATTAAATGCTATGTTGAGTGTGTAAAACTCCTCATCATATGTTCCTGATGTTTGTATGCGTTTCATCAGCACTCCTGTGGTGGTAACCAAAATCCATCAGCAGTCATTTCCCAACCAGCATTAACTGCTTCCTGATAATTAAGAGTTTTTTGCTCTACTTTTTTCAAAGTATAAGAACCATCATGATTATCAATCCACTCTACAGTATCACCTTCTTTCAGATTTGCTGCTTCCAACAAATCATCAGGGAATGAGATAAAGTAATCATCATGAACTTGTTCAACAGGAAGAACCCACTTTTTTACTTTATCTTCCTTACTTCTAACATCTCCATCACGCAAATCACCTACAGTTGCCTGCCATGCTTTCTTAAACTTATCATCAAACTCTGCAAGATAATACTGAAGAAACTCATCTACAGCATAAAGAAGATGCTCTACTTTTTCATGTTTGTGTTCTTGATGTGCATCAATAGCACAATCAAGGATCTCACGTGCAGAGCAAATCTTTGAAGTAACTGTTTCCAGTTCATTCATAGTATTCCAAACTTTTTGGTAACTAACAGGCATTACCTAATTCCTCAATAAAATTTTGAATTGCTTCCTGTATCATAGCACTCATCTCCTCCTGTGTCATGTCATTCCAGACACTATAACGACTGTCACAAGGGTCCCATTCTATAGTAAATGTACCATCTTCATTCTCTGTAACTTTCAGAGAATCTTCAATCTCTTGGTTTTGGTTTGTTGCAGTCATTACAATAATAAGATAATTTTGTTTTGAATGATTTTACTACTTGATAGTGTTGTGAATCAAGTGGTTTGATCTCACCACACTTACTACATTTCCTTTTTGTATTGCTTTCTAACTCGCTTGAGTTCTTTGAGTTCAAGTTTGATGTTTTTATAGGCAGTTTCTGCATCAATTCTGCCACCCATTTCCATTGCACAAATGACATCTACTCTTGTCCCAAAATGTGAAAGTGCTTTTTCAAATGTGTCCAGATCTTCATACATTAAATTGATCTCCCCAATTATCAGCAATAATATCTATGCGATGATCTACTGCTTCAATAGAGTTCATCAACTCATACAATGTATTGGATGTCTCTATATTTTCTTCTTCTAATTTCTTTACTTTTTCTTCTAACAGCAGTAGTTTGTTGAATAGAGTATCTACAGGAACTTCATTCAATCCCCACTTTTTATGAAACCAATAAGGATCACTCACAGCACACCAACCTCTTTAAGATAATTTCTATAACGCATGTATCTATTCCAATTTGGTTGACCAGGAACATCTAACTGATAACAAATCTCACAATAACACAACCATTCATACCATGGAGTTGTTGGGTCTAGGACATGATAGTTCATTCAAATTGACCTGTACGATTGAGTGTTGTTTGAAGCATTGGTGGCACTGGATTCTCTTGATGAATTTCTACATAAACATGTGTTTCATCATTCCAATGTCTTATGACCCCTGCAACAATAAAACAATTAGTAAGAAGATAAGTAATGAATAGAAAGGTACGTATGCCAGCCACATAATCTGCTTCCTTATCGTTTTTTGTTGCTTTTTCTCCTAGTGCCTTTGCCCACAATCTCCACATTGTTAGTAATTACCTCAAAATCATTTGGTTTAAGTTTGTGTCTGTTTATGTATTTCTGGTAATGTTCTACACATTGAAACCAGCATATTTTTTTATCTTTCCCATCTTTATGTGTAAGTTTGATAGGAAAGTTCTCATAAGGAAAATCAGACACAGGTTTCGTCACTCCACCAATAACTGAGTTTATCACCATATGCAGAAATATTCAAGTGGTAGGTTTTACCATCTTTGGTATAAACTCCCACCCATAGAGTGCGTTCATTCATACTTTCCAGGTGAAACAAATCCACATCTTTCAACACTATTTCATCTGGGTTTTCAGTAAATCTACTCATCTCTCAAACTATCCAACACTTGAAGAATAAAAGCAATAGAGTTAGCATACTCACGTCCATCTTGCCCACCCATTACAATATAGGCAATTTCTTTTTCGGCAAGTTCAATTCTCTCATTTCTGGTGAGTTCTTGTAGTGTAGGACGATACCAATTACCATCAGCATCTTGTTTAAATCCAGCATTTAGTTTCTCACGACGTTCTGCTTCTTCAAGCATTTCTTCATGAGTCATCATTTGCTTTAGTTTTTGTTTACCATATTCAGTGAGTTCGTGTTTTTTATTGCGAAGTTCTTCTACTTCTTCTTGTGTGAGATTAACCCAAGGCATATCATCATTAGTCATAGCAATTCTGCTCCATTTGAACTCTATCTAAGTGATGATAGATTGTTGCCTGAGAGTACTTAAACTCTGAAAATCTTTGTGGTTTATTGTTTTTCATTGTGATGAGCATGTTAATCCAATCATAGCGTTTATCAACTACCCAACCATATCTACGCTCATCATGAAACAAATCAAAGATTGTCATTGTTCTCCTCAAAGTCAAACCAATCATCAAGAGAATTAATCACTTGCTCAATAACATGCTCAACAATATCATTCTCAGTTGGAGCAGGATTATGTTTGAAAGCACGAGAATACCCATACCTTACACCTTCTCCTATTGCTAATTCCAATACATTACGGAACTTTGGTTTCATTGTCTTCCTTGATAAGTTTACGAATACCAGTCACAAAATAGGCATAGTCACGTGTTTCAGTGACATTCTTGGTTTCACCACACACATCACATTTACCCTCCCATACAGAAGAGCAACCTACAGAATAAACACCATACTTATCACCACAATCAAAACATGTTTGATAAGCATTTCTGAGTGTTTTAATCAGTTTTTTGTTGGACATGAATTATCTTTGAATATACTGTATTATAGCACCTCATCCTGCTTTTTGGAGAGTTCCTGTGCCAGTTCCTTAGCTGTCCTCATGTGCTTTCTCATCATCCACCATTTACCTATTGGAGATGAAAAAATAACTGGATGAAATCTAATCATCCAGTATAATCTTTCTACCTTTGATTTAAGTAATTTGGTCAGTAAAACAATATAATCAGATACATTCTGATCTATTATCATCATTGTTATTAGAATAACAAATGCAGTGAACAATGAATAATAGTAGATCATGGAGTTTTTCTTAAAAATTGTAGATAATCAATCAGTTGTTGTTTAACCACATCCAATTCTTGCTCACATCCTTCTTTTTTTGCTCTACATCTAATCTCATGATGTTTTGTATGCAAATCTTCAACTATTAAATCTATTGCTCTACTTTTTTGCTGGTTCATCCTTCTTAATTGTGATAGGACAAGTGGGGATAAGTTGTCTAATTTCAGATGCTATTTCTTTCTTTTGTTGTGGAGTCAATCCTACAACAGATGTGAGACGATTTAAAATTGAAATAGCACCTGAACATGAAATAACTGTAGCTAAAAGAAGAGGAAACATTCAACCTCCCCACAATCTATTCTATCTATCAGAGTTCAATCCAACGATGATTTTCAAGTGTCCATTTAGTAACATCAGCAATCCTTTCTCTGACTGACTTAGCAGGTTCCCAACCAAGTTCTTTCATCTTAGTGCCATCAAGAGCATATCTCAAATCATGACCAGGACGTGAAGAATGGAAGTCCACAAGTTCATGAATCAGAGGCTTATCTTGTGCCCATGCAATAATCTGTGCCAGTTCCAGATTATTCAGTTCCTCAGAACCTACAATGTTGAACTTAGGACATTTGGCACCACCATAGGTAGTTTCAATGAACTTCTTACCTGCAAGGAAGAGAACAGCATCTGCTACATCTTCAGCATGAATATAGTGCCTTGAACCAGGAATAGTTTTAGTTGGATCACTGTGAATGGTAATAGTTTCACCATCACGTGCTTTCCTAATGCACATAGGAATGTATTTCTCTGGGTGCTGACGCTCACCAAACACATTCATTGTGTGAGTGATGTAAATGGGAAGACCATAAGTATTCTCATATGCTACAGCAAGTTCTTCACCACCTGCCTTAGATGCACTGTATGGATTGGTTGAATTATATCTATCATTCTCTTTGTACTTGATACCTTCAGGTGCAGGACCAAATACTTCATCAGTGCTAAAATAAATGAATCTCTTAAGTTTATCTTGTTTGCGTGCAAACTCAAGAATGTTACATGTACCAACAACATTATCCATCACGAATTCCATGGGATAGTCAATGCTTCTATCCACATGTGAACCAGCAGCAAGGTGAAAGATAAAATCTACTTTACCAATTTGTGATTGTACAAGGGGATTGAGTTCTGCTTTCAGATCATGGAACACTACCTTGACTCTTTTACGCTCATCAGCAGAGCATTGAGTCATCAGAATATCATCAAGACGATTGAGATTACCACTGTAATCAAGACGATCCAGTGTTACAACTTCCCAATCAGTTTCTTTTAGAACTTTATTCACAAGGTGGTGGGCAATAAATCCAGCACCACCAGTAATCAGAACTTTTGTCATAAATTAATCAAGGTAATCATCACTATTATCCACCATATTCCATTCTAAGTCAAGTTTTTCAAGATACTCAATCAGTTCATAATCATTGTCTGGAAGGATTTCATCATCATCCACACTAAATGATGCTTCACATACTGCAGGTCCATATTCTGCAGGGGCATAATATGTTTGACCATATACTTGAACTGCATCTTCTACCATGGCAGTTACATAAATGGTGCCATCATCTTGATAAATTGATTCAATACTAAGGATGCTCATTGTTCTTTCTGTTTCAGTGTTTGAAGGAGTTCTTTAGATGCAATGTGTGGTGTATAACCAGGATAGAACTTCTTAACTATAGCACCAATTCCCATTGCTGTGATGGCACTATCACATGCCACCCAAACTTCTTTGGTGTCACATTTTACCACATGATCAAAAGGAAATTTGTCCATTTATTTAGATAAAATAACGTTTCAGGCTGGACTCGAACCAGCGACCGACTGCTTAGAAGGCAGTTGCTCTATCCAACTGAGCTACTGAAACATGAAGAGAGTGGTTGGACTCTAACCAACTACTGAGTGCATTGTCTGCTTCCCTTTACCTTTGGGTTCACTCTCTGTGGGGCAACCTTCCACCCCTACATATTATCTGGAAAAATCATCAAAGTCAACATCAGGATGCAAAAACTCTAAGTAATCTTCGTAATCAACACCAAGATATTCTGCAAACTCTTTGAGTTCCTGATAGTGCTCTGACTGAATGATTTCCTCTATGCTTTGAATCATGGTAAAACCTCCTCAATATCCATATCTGGAAATCATTTGCTCCATTCTATCTTCCCTATACTCTTCCTCATCATTATCATCTCTATTATCTTCCAGAACTTCGTAGATAGCATCTGCGTCTTTTTCTAGAAAAAGAGTGTTCATAAGGATTTAATTGAGTAAGGTATTTTTTATATATGCAGGAAGAGGATCACTCCTCAACCTGCTGTTGAAACTCTGCATCAATCTTGTCATACAACTCCACAAATGTGGACTTGGTTTCATCATCAAAGCGATTCAAACACACTTTCAGTGCCTTATCTTTCTTGCCAAAGATGGCATATGCTTTCATGATATGAACAAGACGACGTGTAGAGATCACTTCATCAATTCCACCATCAGCAAAGGTTTTGCGAATGATGTCAGACCAGTTACACAAATGCTTGATAAAGTCAGTGTGCTCACCAATCATAGGAATATTAAGTGATTCTGCTACCTTTGTCAAGATTTTGGTTTCTACAGATACAGTAGGATATTCTTGCTCAAAGGTGATAGGGAACCTCTCCAAGAATGCTTCATTGAGCACATTCGTGCCAATGAACCTACCATCATCAGAACCTTTACCTTTTGTGTTTGCAGTAGCAAACACATTGAAACCTGCTTTAGGCATGATATGCTTACCAATCTTCTTCAGGAAGACACCTTTACCTTCCAGAATAGATTGAAGACACATAATTTTATTGGATGCAAGATCCAGTTCATCAAGAAGAAGAACTGCACCACGATCCATTGCTTCTACAACAGGACCATTGTGCCATACAGTTTCACCATTGACAAGACGAAAACCACCAATAAGATCATCTTCATCAGTTTCAATAGTGATGTTGACACGAATCAACTCACGACCAAGTTGTGCACATGCTTGCTCAACTCCAAAGGTTTTGCCATTACCAGAAAGACCAGTAATAAAGGCAGGATAAAACAACCCAGAAGATACAACTTTCTTAATATCTGTAAAGTTACCAAAGCTGACAAAGGTAGCATCTTTTCTAGGGATCAGGTTCTGTTTTACAGTAGGGAGGGTCTGAACAGTGTCAATACCTTCTGCTGCTGGAGCATTGTAGGTATCTTCCAGTTCTTTCATGGTTGCCTCCAGATTCCATTTGCCACGACCAACTTTGTATGTTTGAAGATACTTGGTTGCAGTGACATAAGTTGTATTCATTTGGTTTGCCACAGATTTAACTGCATCAGCAGTAATTTCTGTGCCAAATTGTTCTTTCAATAGAGTAACAAGTTGTTCTTGCATGGACTTGGGTTGATTACTTTGTAATCATAGCATGGATTTAGGGATTTGAGGAGGTTTAGTGGACACCTCCTCAACTGTCACATCAGGCAATCAGATCAACAAATGAGGACAACAGTTTTTTATTTGTTTTCTTCTTACCAAGCATCTTAACGAATGCAGATTTGATTTTAGATGCAGATGCACCTTCCTCAACTTCAAAGTTCTCATCCTGTGCCAAAGTATTGGAAGGAAGAACATTGAACTGATCAAATCCAGTCCCACTAAATGTGATGAACTGATTCTTCTTGTAGATTGCCTTGACTTCATCATAGGAACCATCTTTCCTACCATACCATGACCAACAAGTTTTGAAGTCCCTACCAGGAACAATTCTAAAGTTGATGAAGTTTACAGTGGGAAATTTATCCTTTAGTGAGGACAGCAGAACCTTGGCATATTTGGGGAAACTGCCACAATCAAAGGAAGAATAAATCCTACCTGATTTCTTATCACGCAGAGTCATGTCAAAAGGTTTAGTCATACCAAAGTAATCTTCACCAAACTTATTTGTCTTGGTTTTGACCATAACATTCACATAACCCTCACCATCAGTCAGAAAAACGACATTCACTTTCTGAACTTTGTTGACTTTTTGGAACTGTGGAATAAGTGCATGTAGTGCGATCATAGTATCACCCAAAGGAGAACCTGACAGTTCAAGATGATGGGGATGTGCAAATCCAGTGCGTTGGAACGACCAGCAACATGCCCAGATGTTCTTCATTTGTTCTTCCATTTCACGAGCATTTACTTTGCTGGTAAACAGATTGAGCAACCTAAAAGAATTTTCTGGTGCCAAAACATTCTCTTTCTTCTCAATCACTTGAGGATGATTGGGTTGAATCTCAACATAGGAGTTACAATCCACAGTAAAGGCATACACTTCAAAAGGAATGTTGACTTTCCTACAGAACCAAATCAGGTTGAACAGTTGCTTACAAGTATCCAACATCCAGTTCGCCATGGAACCAGACCAATCAAGAATGAACACAAGTCCATGATTCTTGCCATCAGGGATCACTGATACTTTTTTGAACAGATCTTCATTGTACTTGTAGGTGTGCAGTTGAGAAGTATCAAGAACACCAGTACGTGCAGTGGTAGAACGTGCATACTGATCTGCAGATTTCTTACACTCAAACTCTTTGACAAGGTAAGAAACTTCTTTCTCTGCAGATTTCTTGTAGGTCATGTATTCCTGAATGACATTCAGATACTCTTCACGAACCCATGTAGATGCATCTACTTGATAATACTTAGATGCTTTCTCATGGATATACTTGTTGGGAATAATGATATTCTCAAGATACACTTTAGGAAGTTCCACATAGGTGGTTTCACGTGCATACTTGTCGTTCAGTTCCTGTGACTTTTCGTCAAAGGATTGTGAGGTCTTAGATTCAAGTTCATCCACCTCTCCATGCTCCCTGGAGGGTTCATTACCACCACCTTCAGACATCTGCTGGTCCATAGTGATTTCATCACCTTGTGAGTCCTCCTGGGAGTTAGATTCTTCTTCTGAATCCTGCTCAAGATCCATTTGATTTTGTTCAGAATTAGGAGGAAGTTCTACTTCTTCCCCACTTTCCCCTTGATTTTGAACAATTTCAGGCATTTCATCAAGTTGCTTACGCTTATACTTGACAAACTCTACAATCTCACGAGCAATATCAAGAACCTCTTGAAAGGTTTCCAGTTTACTAATGCGAGTCAGAAACTCATTCTCTTCATCAGAAAATGCAATGTTATGAAATGCACCAATCTTGAAGTACATATTGATACGATCAATGAATGAAAGATCATCTAGATTTGTATCTTGTGTAGAAAAGAAATCATCATTATTCAATTCATTGTAACCACTATAGAAGGTCTTAGAAAGACCAGGATATTTCTTCTTCATCAGACGCTCTACACGAACATCTTCAATCACATTTACAAAATCTTTGGGGACTTCAGGATAATCTACAGTCCAATCAATATTATCAGTAAACAGTGCATGACCAACCTCATGACCTACCAGAAGATCATAAACAGTTGCAGATGCTTTGTTCCACATAGGTAGCGTCAGAACCCTACGATCCACATCAAAGGACGCAGTAGGAACTTTCTTGTGTTCAATGATAAGATTCTCTGTTGCCAGACATTTGGCAAGAGAACCTTTAACTTCAAGATTGACTGACATCTGTGATTTCTTTACTGTCCTTACAGGATAGCATAAAAAAGGACACTTTAGGGGACTTGGTGGTCAGTTCCTAAAGTGTCCTTAAAAGTTCGCAGTTCTTATCCTTCAACCCTAACAGAGTGATTATAGTGGGATTGAAGGTACTTGTCAAGTATTCAGTGATTTTGATGGATCTACAGATTTTAATTGTTCTCTTTGTTTATTCACATAATCTTGATATTTAGATATTAATTCTGGTGTCCATAGAGCTTCTGCAACTTTTTGAAGTTCTTCACAATCTTCTGATACATCTTCTCCAGGGACACGACAATGACGATGGTAGGTCTTGCTAATTTCTACACCATCTTTTTCTAAGATGTCAGATCTTTTACAATTAATGATTGAAAATGGTGGAACAACTTCAATTGTATATTCTGTTCTTTCTGTAAATGTGTTCATTGTAATTAATTACCAGTTTGATAAGTTAGTGTAAAAATTATCGATGTATTAGAATTACCAACAGAAGAAGCATTTACATTAACTACCCCACCAGTTGATGCATAATTGATACGTATAAGTGAAGTACCAGATTCTGAAAAAACTAAAGGAGTGTAACCATAACCATTGCTATCCCAAGTCCAACCATTAAAATAACAAATACTTCCTCCATAATAACCATTTGATGTATATGGAAGACCTCCAATGTAAAGTTGACTGGAAGCAGAACTTCCACTACTATATGAAAAACTAGCGTCACTATAAAAATATACCCCAAGTGTTATCCAGTTTCCAATTCTTACATAGTAATTATTACTAATAGTTAGGTCATTATTGGAAAAAACATTTACACCATCACTTCTACTCCAATATGGCGTCCAAGTTCCTTCTTCATACCTATCTAATGTGTTTACATTGGTTGATGCTGAACTAGATAATTTTAAATTAGTACCTAAATCTATAGTACCTGTACCATTAATTGTTACTGGCATTGATCATTAAGCTCCAGGTTTTGGATACTGTTCTTTAACTTTATTTATTTCTTCTTTCCAACCATCATAACCTTGATGATATAAAGTATCTAATTGGTCTTGAATAGAAGGATATTCAAGAGCACGATATCTTTGATAATTTGTATTTTCCCACTCAACTTCTAATTTTTTTAATTCTTCTTCTACTTCTTGTCTGGATGGTTTTCTTTTACCACCTTCCCATACTGGAGGTTCTAACCACTCAAGTCCATCATATTCAGTACCTCTATGCACAAATTGTGCACCAGGACTTATTCTAGAAACAGCATTAGCAACACTTATAAATGCTGCCTTGCCAAAATTAACCTCTAAATCTAAATCTCTCATGCTGATATCTCCATAACTGTTATTGTTGACTTATGAGAATACCCAGTGTAATTAAAAATTATTGCGCCATCATATCCACCACCCAAAAGATTGAATGTTAATGATGTACCTGCTGCTGCAGTTGAAGTATATACTCCAGACCTGTTATATTGAGCACCAGGATAAGAATTAGTTCCCCAATTATCGAGGCTATCAACTCCATAAATTCTAGTTGTAGTCCCACCAATTGTTACAGAAAACCCAATATTTCCTCTTACTGATGTACCTCCAGATGTATAACCATGAACATAACCAGTCAAAAAATATCTACTATTTGCAGCAACTGAGGTAAGAGTTACTGAATGAATTACTGAATATGTTGTAGTAGAAGAAGTAACCTGACTGGTTGATTCAGCATAAGCAACTTGAAGAATACTTCCAGTACTTGGAAGAATAACTTTTCCTCCAGTTGTTTGTATTTGATTGGTCTTAACTGTACTCATTATTCAACACCCTCTGGTTTAGGATACTTTGCTTTCACTGCAAGACACTTATCTATATATGACTGAATTTGTTCTTGGTCTCCTTTTACCACGCCATCAAGGTATTCTCTAAAATCTGGATACTCTCTTTCTCTCAATCTCTGATATTCATTATTTTGAAATTCATTTTCAATTCTTTGTGCTTCTGCAATAAGTTCTTCTTCTGTTGGAGGTGGAAGTTCATTTTCTTCAGACCACTGAAGACCCTCATAACTATTTCCATTTAATGCCCAACTTGCTCCAGGCCTTAATGATAATAGTGCTTTACTTAAGTCCATTATGCTGATATCTCCATTAGTGTAAAGGATGATGGTGTTGCTCCATCATATTCTGTACTATCTTGCCATCGATAACTTCTATTTACATATGCTACATTACCACCAGCATATGAAGCCATTTGTAATTTATAAGTTGTTGCAGATGTTGTTGCTGGACTATCCAAATAGCAAATTATTTGTGATGCCAATGTATAACCATAGGTTCCAGAACCTGCATAGTAAGTAGTCCAGTTACTTACTCTAGGTCTGCTTCCATTAGTATCGCCTATGTATATTGCAGTTGAATCCCTAAGTAATTTTTGACTTGCTCCATAATCTGGATAAGAACCAATTTTAACATCAATTAAAATCAAAACTTTACTACTTGTACTGGATGGAGTAATGGTAGCATTAAATCCTGTTACATCAGTAAATGTACCATTAGTAACACTAAAAGTATCAGTTTTTACAGTTTGAACTACCTGCAAAATACTTCCAGTACTATTCAGAATAGGTTTTCCTGCAGTAGTTTGAATTGCATTAGTTTTTAATGTGCTCACTAATTCCTCCTCATAAATTTAACTCTATTTCTTTTCATTTATTTATACTACAGTCCACGTGGCATTACTATTCACAGTAACTGTGACCCCACTATTTATAGTCACTGGACCAACACTCAAGGAATTGTAGGTAGTGGTAACAGTATAATCTGTAGAAATTGTTGGAGTCATATTTAGAAATGGAACAGTTGTCATATCAAGATCACCAGAACATTGGAATGGACCATTAATTATCATTTCCCCTGTACTTGGGTTAAAGCTAAATGCAGTTGCAGTGGTTCTAATACTTGGTGTTTGGTTACCAGTTCCTGCAACAAATACTGGATAGAATGTTGAGTTAGTTGTAACGGCAGAAGCACTGACAACATTAGAAGGACCAGCAGCACCTTGTACACCTTGAGCACCTTGTGTTCCTTGTGCACCAACAGCACCTTGAGCACCTTGTGCTCCTAAAGCACCTTGAACACCCTGTGCACCTTGAACACCTTGAGCACCTTGAGGACCTTGTGTTCCTTGAGGTCCTCTAAATCCTTGAGCACCCTGAGCACCTTGTGCACCTACAGCACCTTGAACACCTTGAGCACCTTGGAAACCTTGTATTCCTTGAGGTCCTATAACCCCTTGAGCACCTTGAGCACCTTGTGCACCTACAGCACCTTGAACACCTTGAGCACCTTGAGGACCTTGTGTTCCTTGAGGTCCTCTAAATCCTTGAGCACCTTGAGCACCTTGTGCACCTACAGCACCTTGAGCACCTTGAACTCCTTGAGCACCCTGAGGTCCAATAACTCCTTGAGCACCTTGAGCACCTTGTGCACCTACAGCACCTTGAACACCTTGAGCACCTTGAGGACCTTGTGTTCCTTGAGGTCCTCTAAATCCTTGAGCACCTTGAGCACCTTGAGCACCTACAGCACCTTGAGCACCTTGTGCTCCAACAGCACCTTGAACTCCTTGAGCACCTTGTACACCTTGATTACCTTGTGCACCTTGAGGACCAATAACTCCTTGAGCACCTTGAACACCCTGAGCACCTTGAGCACCTTGAGCACCTACAACACCCTGAACACCCTGTGCACCTTGAGGTCCAATAAAACCTTGAGAACCTTGAACACCTTGTGCTCCTTGAGCACCCTGTGCACCTAATGCACCCTGAACTCCTTGAGCACCCTGAGGTCCAATTGCACCTTGTACACCTTGAGCACCTTGTACACCTTGAGTTCCTTGAGCACCTTGAGGTCCGATTGCACCTTGTACGCCCTGTGCCCCTTGAACACCTTGAGCACCCTGTACACCTTGATTACCTTGTGCTCCTTGAGGTCCAATAGCACCCTGTATTCCTTGTGCTCCTTGAACACCTTGTGATCCAGTAGCACCTTGCACACCTTGAGAACCAGTTGCACCTTGAGCACCTTGTGCTCCTAAAGCACCCTGAACTCCTTGAGCACCCTGTACACCTTGAGTTCCTTGAGCACCTTGAGGTCCTATTGCACCTTGAACTCCTTGAGCACCTTGAACTCCTTGTGCACCCTGAACACCTTGTGCACCCTGAACACCTTGATTACCTTGAGGTCCAATAAAACCTTGAGAACCTTGAACACCTTGTGCTCCTTGTACACCTTGGTTACCTTGGGGTCCAATGAATCCCTGAGCACCCTGAACACCTTGTGTTCCTTGTGCACCTTGAGAACCTTGTGGTCCTGTACCTTGAGGACCTTGTACACCTTGAGGACCTCTTACATTTGCAAGTTCAAAAGCATAAAGAGTTGGACCAGTATTTTCTCCGAAAGTGAAGTTTCCTCCAGCTAAAGTTGTAACTTTTAAATTATATGAATATGTTCCAGCAGCAGGAGTATCAATTACAGAAAGTGCAAATGGAGAGTTTTCACTTCCAGCAGAACCTTCAAACTGAACATCATTTCCAATTGGAGTTGAATCTCTGTATAATTGAATACGACCCCAACTGGCAGCAGTTGCGTTTTCTGCATCACCAGTTACAGTAACTTGAACTGGATTTCCATTTGTTGTGATAGTAGCTGTAACAACTCCGACTGGAAAAGAACCAGTGCTTAATACAGTTACTTTTGATCCAAGAGTTTGTGAATAATTTGATGGTCCAATTATGGGAGAAGGACCTTGAGGTCCTTGTGCCCCTTGAGGTCCTATGAATCCTTGAGGTCCCTGTGCTCCCTGTACACCTTGAGCACCTTGTACTCCCTGAGCACCTTGTACACCTTGGGCACCTTGAGGTCCTATGAATCCTTGTGATCCCTGAACACCTTGAGCACCTTGTACTCCTTGAGCACCTTGAGGTCCCTGTGCTCCTTGAGGTCCTCTAAATCCTTGAGCACCCTGAACACCTTGGTTACCTTGGGGTCCTATGAATCCTTGTGCCCCTTGAGGTCCTATGAATCCTTGAGGTCCCTGTGCTCCCTGTACACCTTGAGCACCTTGTACTCCTTGATTACCTTGTGCACCTTGAGGTCCTATGAATCCTTGAGAACCTTGAACTCCCTGAGCACCTTGAGATCCTTGAGGTCCCTGTGCCCCTTGAACACCTTGAGCACCTTGTACTCCTTGATTACCTTGTGCACCTTGAGGTCCTATGAATCCTTGTGATCCCTGTGCTCCCTGAGCACCTTGAGGTCCTATGAATCCTTGAGGTCCCTGTACTCCTTGAGGCCCTCTAAATCCTTGTGCACCTTGTGCACCTTGTGGACCAAGACCACCTTGTGCACCAGGAGAAACAGTTATAGTTGCAATTCCTGATCCAGATGATGCTTGTGCTACAACTGAACTTCCAACAAAATTTATTTGAGAAATACTATTTGCAGTTCCTACAACTTCACCTTCATCATAAATGGTGATACCAGTAATAGCATTTGCTGGAGCAGCATCAACCCAATCAGTTCCAGTGACTGTTGAGGTTAAAACTTGACCTAAAGTTCCTGCTTGATTGTCATGATCATAAAATGCTCCTCTAAGTCGCAAAGCACCATTAATATCTAAGTTCTGGGTGGCATTTGTGGTTCCTATACCAACCTTACCAACAAATTCAGCTACAACTTTACTTTCTGTATAAGATTGAATACCAACCTTGATATTCTCTTGTCTGCCACTCAGATTCTTAGCCATCAGTTCAAGGTCTCCAAGATGCTGCCAATAAACTCAAGATCAGTTCCATTGCTACCAGACAATAAAAGTTTGTCACCAGATTCAAGAACCAATTTACCTGCCAATAAATTAGCAGTATCATTAGCAGCAATAGGATATTGTTTTAAAACTCTTGTTGTTACTGCTACACCAGCACTTGTGCGTTCATGAGAAAATGTAACATCTTGAGAATTTGCTCCAATATTTGCTACCTGTGCCAAAAGAACAACACCTGTATATCCAACAGGAGCAGTATAGATACCAACTGGACTTGTTGAAACAACAGTAGTTACTGTTTTGAATACATTTAATGCTAATGCCATCTCTTATTCTCCTCCTAATGCTAAGATGAATGGTGTCATTGTTGAAAATAAACTCTTTGTGTATGAATCTCCAGAAATTGTTCCTGCTGCCTGATCAACTACAACACCATCACCAATTCTAAAATTACCAGATTGATCTGTACTGGTATAAACAACCAGACCACCATTTCTCATATCAACTTCATTTTCTTGAATTGGAACACCACCAGTAGAAGGAAGAGCAGTATTAATATCAGTACCTGATCCTATGTATTCAAGAGAATGACCAGATGCTAAGATTCTACTTTGTTTAAAGAATGGAACAGTTGATCCAACACCAACTGCATAAGGAACATTTTCACTAACTGTGATAGTAGAAATTCCTCCAGATGGTGCTGTTGCACTTACAATTGAATAATATGTTGGTGTTAAAGTTGCAGTTGCTGTTGCAGTATTGATACCAGAGTTTGGTGCACTAATAGTTACAGTTGGTGTAGTTGTATATCCACGACCACTAGATACAATTTCAATAGATGTCACTGAACCATTTGAAATTTCTGCAACTGCTGTTGCTTTGATTCCCCATGATGCAGAAGGATCAGAAACAGTTACTGTTGGTGCTGATGTATATCCAGTTCCACCAACACCTACTGTAATTTTTCCTACTGTATAATATAAGTTATCAAAATAAACTACCTGACCATCAAAAGGTCTATTTGTTCCAACACCAGATAATGTAAAAGTAGAACTATTTGCAGCAGCTGCTGTAGTTACAATTCCAGTGTATTGTTTTGCGCCAACACCATCAGCAACTAATGCATAGTTGCCAAAAGATGAGTTAGAGTTTGTAAGATCACAAGCACCTCCAGACCCACAATAAACTGCTATATTATTGCAAATAGTAAATAGAGAAACTAATTGTGCATATCCACTGTTTGTAATAGAAACTCCTATTCCACCTTGATTGTATTGTGTATAAGAATCAAGAACCATACTTTTTAAATTTCCAGTAGCATTGTTTCCATCAACCTTAAGACCAATGCTGTTGGGAATAAAATTAGTACAATTCTGAATGTATGGGGATTGTGTAATATTACCTGCACCTGATGGACTGAATGAGAAAATAGCTCCTGTATTTGCAGATCCAGTAAATGACATGTTGGCAACATAGTTACCAGTGGTTACATAAAAAAGGTCTCCAGAGTTTTGGCACTGAACTGAGACCTCTCTTAAGTTATCTCCAATGATACTTACCTGCTCAGGTAATGTAATTGGATTATTTTCTATGTAAGTTCCAGCACTAACTTTAATAACTGTTCCTGTTGTTGCAATAGCAACTGCTCCTCCAATTGTTGCTTTTGCATCTCCAAGTTTTTTTCCTGTGTTTGTATCTGATCCGTCTGCTGTGACATATAAAACATTAGTAACTGTTGCTCCAGCACCCAATCTTACGATATCAGTGCCAATACCTGTTCTTTCTCTACGAGCATAAAGCTCTGCATCATATGTGTTAAGTCCCAGTTCGCCCAGAGGTAAATCATTTACCGTGGGTTTCTTGCCCTGAACTGACGATCTTTTAATTCGAATTATAGGGGCTGCCATTCAACTCCTCATTGATGGTATATACCTTAAAACCTATATCTATAGGTCTTGAGTTATTTATCAAAAATCTTCTGAGGAGCTATCTACTTTCTTTCTGGTTATTTTTTGATTTTCTAACTTTCCTAATTTTGAAGTCAATTCATTGTTTAAAGATGACAAAGAATTAATTTTTGCTTCATAAACAACCACTTGATTGATTAATTCCGAAACCTTCTTTTGATATGCAGATAATATAGCTTGGTAATCAATATCATTCATCAGAAGGTTCCAGCATCAACAGTAATATTTTCTAAGAATCTTTCTGATCCAGTACAAGAAACAACTTGTGATGTTCCAGCACAATCAGTTACCCACAGAGATCCAATATGAACATCTGCATAAGTTGTAACAGTCATTACAGCATTTGTTTCTGATAGATCTTCCCCAATAACAACTCTTCCAGTACTATCATCCCAGAAGATACCAGCTTTTTTGGCAGAACTATCAAACCAGTTAAACAGAATACCAACATCAATGTTGAGATCTGAAGTTGGAGCAACTAAAGTTCCACTACTATTAACAAGTCCAACTTCAATCAATGAATCTTCAACTTTTAAAGTTTGTGTATTAACTTCAGTTGTAGATCCAAGAACAAAAAGATTTCCATTAACTGTCAGGTTGCTTGAAACCCCAACATTACCAGTTGAAGATGTGAGAGTAAGAGCAGCAACACCATCTGCAGCATTCAAAGTACCTACATTAATTGTAGGAACTGTCATCTTGTTGGTATTTGGATTATAAAGAAGTTCAGCATCTACACCAAGAGTTTTTCCAGTTCCAGAACCATCTGAAAAAATAAGGTTGAAGTTTTGGTTAGTTGCAACTCCACTTGTATCAACAGTTGTTGCTCTGGTGGCAGTTCCAATTGTACCTACAACAGGTTCTACAAAAGTTGTAGTTGCATTAACTGTTAAGGTATCAGAAGAAGCATTGCCAATTGTAGTAATACCAGAAACTCTAAGATTTCCAGTGATATCAGCACTTCCAGTTACATTAACATTATTGCTAAAAGTAGCAATTCCAGTAACACCAAGTGCACTGCTAAGAGTTGTGTTTCCAGAAACTGCCAGTGAGCTGTTCATTACAACAGCATTCTGGAATGTAGAGAAACCAACTACTTGAAGATTTCCATTCAGTGTAGTTGTTCCATCAACACTCAAATCACTATTATTATCAATTGCACTATTAAATGTTGAAATTCCCTGTATAGTCATGCCACCATTAAACTGGACATGCCCATCAATTTCTAATGAATTCAAGCCATCAATGCTTCCAGAAATTGTGGTAATTCCAGTAATTTGAAGGTCTTCAATAGTTGTAGAACCATTCAGATCTGCACCACCAAAGGTTCCTACACCAGAAATATTTGCACTGGTTCCATAGATTGCTCCCCATCTCTTGGAAGTAGAACCTAAATTAAAAGTTGAAGTTGTGTTTGGAAGAATATCTGAATTGACATCTCCAGTCAAAATAATATTATCTGTATCTGCATCACCAAGATTGATTGTACCACCTCTAAAGGTTACAACACCTACAAACTCAGATTCTCCAGCAACAACTAAATTACCACTTACTCCAAGATTTCCAGTAACTGTTGCACCAACACCAGTGGTTTCAAATCTCTTAGTATTATCATAATAAAGTTCAATTGAATTGTTTTCTGTAAAAACTAATCCAGTTTCATTATTTGCAGCATTTTTAATTTCTAATTTGCTGACATCAAGAACTAGTGACCCTGTTCCAGTATCTTTAATATAACTATTTGATCCATCATGAAAAATTTCTAAGTCACCACCATCACCAAATATTACTTTATCATTATCACCAAAGTTTACATTACTTTGGAAAGTAGTTACACCAGTTACATTTAAATGTTGAGATACATGTAAACTCTGTCCAATAGTTACATTCTTATTGATTCCTACTCCACCATCAATTTGAACAGAACCAGTATCTGCATTTCCAAGAGTATTATCAGTGGTGTCACTAAAAGTTGTAATACCAGTAAAGGTAGCATTATTTGATCCACTTGACCAGCTCAGGTTTCCACTACCATCATTAGTTAAAACTGTTGAACTTCCTCCCTGAGTTGCTGGGAAGTAATACGTAACTGCTGCACCTACCGATGCTGGTGCTGCAAGCGTAATGTAATCAGCTCCACTTGTTGATTCTACAAGGTTGACTCCACTTCCTGCTGAAGCAGTTTCTTTGGTCCAATATCTATGAGAACCAAGGAATTTGTTGTTCGCTAAGGTGTTGTCTAAACCAATATAAAAGTCAAATTTGTCAGTTGTGAATGCTGGTTCACCTGCTCTGAATGATGTAATGCCACTTGAAGCACCCCTCTTAAATTGAATGACTGGAGCTGGCATCGCTATCTATCCTCTTTGTAAGTATTTAGATTTTTTAAAAAGTTCCTGCGTCTACATCAATTCTATCATCCAAATCAGTATCTAAAGTATTTAAGAAAGTAGAAGCATATCCAACCAATCCAGGTTGAATAGTTTCTGTTCCTGCTGCTGCATTTAAAATAGCATCAGGATTTACTAACTTATACTTTTGTGTAGTTGCATCATACATTACCACATATTTATCATGAACATCACTTGCATCTACATCAATTAAATCTTCTAATTTATTTGCCACGTTGACTAAAGCCTCTACTTCTAAAGTGGATTCTAAGTTAATCTCTGAAGTTGTGTTAGAAGAAATTAATTCTACTTGTATGTCCATTAAGATGCAGTTCCTTCAACAATAACAGTTCCTTTTACAGCCTTAGTTGTTGTCCCAGATAATGTAATTAAAAGATCCCACATATATCTACCAACTGGAATTGCTGAAGTGGTGGTATCTGTCATGGTCAATTTAACAACACCAGAAGATAAAGGAGCCAAAGCTGTAACTGTAAAAGTGTAATATGTTGAAGCAGCAGGATGTTTTCGCATTTTTGCTGCAAAAGTGTATCCTGTCAAATCTATAACAGCCCCATCTGTTTTTAACTTTAAAGAAGTGCTAAAATCAGCACCTTTTTCTATTGTTAAATTGACTGCTGGTACTGCCATTTTTTATTACTATTTAGATTACTGTCCAAGTGCCACCACTATCAACAGTAACAGTGACCCCACTATCAATTGTTACTGGGCCGATACTCATTTCATTGAATGAAGATGTGATAGTGTAATCTGATGCTATGGTTGGAACATTCCTAAAGAATGGTCTTGTTGCTAAAGTAATTCCACCTGCCAATGACAATTCTCCAGTTCCAGGATTAAAACTAAATGCTGCAGAGGTTGTTCTAACTCTTGCTGTGGCATTAGCACCAGCAGAATCTACAAATACTGGGAAATGCGCTGCATTTGTGATTGTATTTGTAGCATTAATAACATTAGATGGTCCAGAAGCACCTTGGAAACCTTGAGCACCTTGAGGACCTTGTGCACCTTGAGGACCTATAGTACCAGATCCACCTTGTGGGCCTGAAGTTCCAGCAGGTCCTTGTGGACCTTGGAATCCTGTGGTTCCTTGAGGTCCACGAGGTCCTTGAGGTCCAATGTTTCCTTGAGGTCCAAGAGGTCCAGCAACACCATCACCACCAGCAGCACCAGGAGAACCTTGAGCACCTTGTGGTCCTAATCCACCAGTAGCACCTTGTGGACCAGCAGAACCTTGAGGTCCTCTTTGACCTTGTGCACCTTGTGGTCCCAATCCTTGAGGTCCTTGTGGTCCAATAAAACCTTGTGGACCTTGAGGACCAAATCCTTGTGGACCCTGTACACCTTGAGGTCCCTGAGAACCTTGAGAACCTTGTGGACCAACAGAACCTTGGAATCCTTGAGCACCTTGAGGTCCTTGGAATCCTTGTGCACCTTGAGGTCCAATGTTTCCTTGAGGTCCTTGATTACCCTGAGCACCTTGAGGACCAAATGTTCCCTGAGGACCAGCAAGACCTTGTGCACCTTGTGGTCCAAATCCTCCTTGAGCACCTTGAGGTCCAGAATTTCCTTGAGCACCTTGTGGTCCTTGGAATCCTTGTGGACCTTGATTTCCTTGAGGTCCTCTTGGTCCAGAAATAGATCCTACATTTGTCCAAGTTGTGCCATTATATACCCATAAATTAGTGGTATTTGTATCAATAACTCCTTCACCAGCACTTGGAGGATACCAAGAATTTCCAGATGCTCCTAATTCAGATTGCTCATTTCCTGGGGTTAATGCTAACTCTCCAACAATATTAATTGCAGCACCAATTTCACCCTGAACACCCTGTGCACCTTGAGGTCCTATTACACCTTGAGCACCTTGAGGACCAAATCCTTGTGGACCTTGAACACCCTGTGGACCTTGATTACCTTGAGGTCCTCTAGCTCCCTGTACACCTTGATTTCCTTGAGGTCCAATAGCACCTTGAGAACCTTGAGAACCTTGAGGTCCAGAAACACCTTGTGCACCTTGTACACCCTGAGAACCTTGTGGTCCTAATGAACCTTGAGGTCCTTGGAATCCTTGAGCACCTTGAGGTCCAATAAAACCTTGAGCACCTTGTGGTCCTTGAACACCTTGAGGTCCTTTATTTCCAACTTCTCCAGGAAGACCTTGTGCACCTTGTGGACCAATCTGACCTTGTGGTCCTTGTACACCCTGAGGTCCTCTTAACCCTTGTGGGCCAATAAATCCTTGAGGACCAATATCTCCTTGTGAACCTTGTGGTCCTTGGAATCCTTGAGATCCTTGTGCACCAGTAATACCTTGGAAACCTTGTGCACCTTGGAAACCTTGTACACCTTGAGGTCCTTGGAATCCTTGTGGTCCTTGAGCACCTTGAAAACCTTGAGATCCTTGTGGTCCTTGAGATCCTTGAACACCTTGATTACCCTGTGCACCTTGAGGTCCAAATCCTTGTGGACCTTGAAAACCTTGAGGTCCTTGTGCACCCTGTGCACCTACTGCCCCTTGGAAACCTTGTGCTCCTTGGAAACCTTGTGCACCCTGTACTCCCTGAGGTCCTTGGAATCCTTGAGCACCTTGAGGTCCAATAAATCCTTGAGGTCCTTGAGGTCCTCTAACACCTTGAGGTCCAATATTTCCCTGTGGTCCAATACGTCCTTGTGCACCTTGGAAACCTTGTGATCCTTGAGGTCCAATAGGTCCACTTGCAAAAGCCCAAGTAAATCCTAATCCAGGTCCAAGTGAGGTTAATACTTTATTATATGTACCTACATCCCCTACTCTATTTGCAATATCTCCAGAAATTCTAACTGTTGTTACACCAATATCTACACCAGAAGTTGGTTGTGTGCTACCAATACCCAATCTTTGAGTATTAGCAATAAAAACTAAAGAATTTGGTGCAATATCATAAGTTGTTGCAATTCCACCAGATCTTTGAGTTGTGAAACCAATATATCTTGGAGTTGAATCAGTTGGTTCTTGAACATAATTTGCTGCATTAATTGTAATGGTAGCAATTCCAAGACCAGGAACTGCAGTGCCAGCAACACTAACACCAGGACCAACAAAGTTTAACTGAGTGATAGAACCTGCAGCACCTACAATATTACCTTCATCCCTAACTGTAATACCTTTCTCAGTAGTTCCTGCAGGAAGTGGGGTCCAATATCTTCCTCCAGGTTCAGTGTCAACACTAATAAGAACATACTGTACACCAACAGGAGGAGTACCACCTGGGGGATCCCCTAAGTTTGGTTCAGCTTGATTTAATCCAAGATACTGATATCTATCAGAAGTTAATCTGGATTGGGGAGTTCTTATTACTCGACGACTTAGATACTTTGCCATTACTGATTAAGAGTTTCCAGAATGCTTACGGTGTACTTAAGGGGCATTGGTGATGTGGTTCCAATTCCACTCATGACAATACTATCAGTTTTCAATGCTGTTCTTTCAAGAACTAATCGTCCATCTAAAAGAACAAGTGCATCATTTGGTGGAACAAGTCCACCTGAGATTAATTCTGTTGTGGTAGTGGTAACACCAGATTGTGCTCTGTTAACTCTTTTATGTGAAAAAGTTACAGTTCCAATACCTGTGCCAGTATTAGCAACTTGTGCATAAAGAACGATACTTGTATATCCAGTTCTTGTGCTATAAATTTCAGTGTTTGCAGTGGTGCTGACAATTCCAGTGACTGTCTTGTATGTATTTAATGGTTGTTGTGCCATTTAATTTTAACCTCCTCCTAAGGCAATGATGAGTGGAGTGACTTCTGATTGAAGGCTCTTACTGAATGCTGTTCCACTAATTGTTCCAGTATTCTGGTTAATAGTAATACCTTCACTAATTCTGAAGTTTCCTCCTTGATCTGTGCTTGTGAAAGGAACTCTTCCACCATTTGTTGCCACAATTTGATTTTCATCAATTGGCACAGCACCTTTAGAAGGAATTGAATTAACAATATCTGTTCCTGTACCTATATATTCAAATGTAATACCACTTGCAATAATCTTACTTGCTTGGAAGAAGTTGACTGTTGCTCCTACAGAAACAGGGTAAGTAATAAACTGGTCAAAAGTTACAGTACAAATTCCAGTTGGATCTGGTGCAGTTGAAGAAACTACATTAAAGAATAGTTTCTGCATAACTGCTACTGCAGTAGCAGTTGTTCCAATACCAGGACCAACAACAGGAGGAGGAGCAATAGTTACTGTTGGTGGAGTTTCTTCATATCCAGTTCCAGCAACTAAAATAGTAATCTCTCCAATTGTACCATCTGAATTAACTCCATCCTCAAAAATTGTTGCTTCTGCAGCAATACCATCATCACCAAGTGCAGGAAGTCCAATTGTGACTTCAACAGGAACTCCTGGTTGGTAACCAAATCCAGGATTTGTAATTTGAATGGTGTTAACTGTATAATACTGAGTTCCAATAAAGGATACCTGGCCATCATAAGGTCTTTGACCTTTTGGAAGAACTCTTGTTGGAATAGATCCTACACCAATTTCAATGATGCTGGTAATGATTCCAGCATTAGCAGAAATTAATGAATTGACTGATACTGAATTTCCTGACTTGGTTAAATCTTTGGTTTGTGAAATGCTGCTAATTCCACTTTGATATGATTTGGGAAGATTCTGGTTTCTAACAATGTAAGTTGCAATCCCTGCCAGGTAATTAATAGCAGCGACTTCACCTCTGGCAACATATCCTGCAGAAAATCCTGCTGGAAGTGGATTTGAATCACTTAGGTATGTCAGTGAGTAATCTGCAGAATCTCTATATCCAAGTCCAGTATCAATAGCATTGCCATTACCAAGAGTTAAAAGGTCTAATGCAAGTGTTTCAACAACAAGTTTTGCATCTCTCTTACAAAATTCTCTACCTTTTGGAGATCCTCCATAGTCAAAACTTGGTCCAAGTGCACCATAAGGACCATCTGTGCTTGTTACAAATCCCACAACTTCATTAGCAATAAAATCAGCATTTGCTCTGAGAAGATCTACTGAATCCAAGAATGCTTGAGTTGCACCTGCGCCTACATTGATGACCAAACTATCAACATTATCTCCAGTTGGAGCAGTTGTAACTACACCCACATACTGAAGTGGTGTGGTGCTATTTGCCCACAGACCATAGTTACCAAAGGAAGCATTACTGTTGTTCATGTCACAGACGCCACCTGTGTCATTGTAAACAGCAATATCACAACAAATAGTAAACAAGGAAACTAGCTGAGCATATCCAAAGTTAGTAATAGAAACTCCAATCCCACCTTGATTGTATTGAGTATAAGCATCAAGAACCATGGACTTAAATCCACCTGCTCTTGCTCCATCAATTCTCATTCCAATACTATCTGGAACAAAGTTAGTGCAGTTCTGAACATAAGGTGACTGCCAGTTTTGCTCAGTTCCATCAGCATATCCAAGACCCTGAGTTGGGAAAGATACCATTGCCTTTGGATTAGATGGTCCAACAAAGGACATATGTGAAATATAACAACCTCTACGTACATGGAACAGATCAGTTTGTCCTGCAGTAGTAACAAGAGTTCTTCTTAAATCTTCTCCAACAATTGCAACTCTTTCTGGAACTTGAACTGGACCATCTTCTACATATAATCCAGCAAATACTCTAATAGTATCTCCTGGTTCTGCTACTGCACAAGCTTTCTTGATTGTTAAGAATGCACCACCTGGAGTATCTCCAACATTTTGGTCATTACCATACTTGGCAACAAACCATTCATTACCAACTACAGCACCAGCAGGTCTCCATACAAGTTGTCCTACAGGATTATTAATTTTTGGTGCTGAACCTGGACCACTATTAATAATACCAGTTACAATTCCTACACAAGTGTGAATTGCAGAAACTACATTTGCACATCCATTTGGATTAGTGTTGCTATCTCCATCAGGTAAAAGTTCAGTATCAAAAATTTGTGCTATACTTGTAATACCAGAAACTTGGTATGACTTTGGAATTCTGCTATTGTTAATTACATACTTAGCAAGAGTTGAAATGCTACTAAATCCAACAAGAGTAGCTGTCTTAACATATCCTGTTGAGAACCCTGTAGGGATACTTACAGAATCATCAAGATATTTTAGAGTTACTCCATCATAGTAAGATAAACCAGCACCTACAGATTTAGAGTTTCCACCTTTAGAAATATCATGAGCAATAGCATCAATGATTAAACCAATATCCCTTCTACACTTAGTTCTTCCAGTTGTAACACCAACTTTACCATAATCAAAACTTGGACCAAAAGCACCAAAAGGTCCATCAGTACTGGTAATAAATCCTACAATTTCATTAGCAATAAAATCTTTATTTCTGGTGAGAAGATTTGCAGCATCTATAAATCTTCCTGGAATATTGTATCCATTAGAAGCAAGAACTGAAAAACCATATCCTACATTATTTCCAGAGTCAACTACTTCTCCTCTTACTCTTAAATCTCCAGAAACATCTAATGTTCTGGTTGGATTTGTTGTATTAATTCCAACTAAAGGATTGATGGTTTTAACTAAAGTAGTGCCATCAGTTTTATATACATTCTCTGTTGTAAATCTTTCTGCTGAAATGATAGTTCCACCAATTCCAACATCAAGAGCCTTTGCTGTTGTTGTGACACCAGTAACTAAAAGATTTCCAATCTCAGAAGCAAGAACTTGTTCAGTTCCAATAGTTGCAATTCCAACTGTTACTACACCAACATAAGCATTAGTGATTGTTGCAAATCCAACTTCTGCAGTACCAATGGTTGCAATTCCAATGTATCCTCTTGTAATAGAGGAAACTCCCACAACTTCACTTCTTGCTGTTACGATTCCAGCAAATAAATGTCCAACTGTGGCAACACCAACTGTTGCAATTCCTACAACAGCATTGGCAGCAGATACAATCCCTACTGTTGCAATACCAATCTGTGCACCAGTAATATTAGCAAATGAGATTGTAGAAACTCCTACAACTTGGTAATCACCAAAAAGATTTAAAACTGTTCCAAGTCCAGCATGAATATTTGTAAAACTGCCAACACCAACAGTAGAAACCCCAACAGTTTCTTGAGTAATATCTGCAGTAGAAATTGTTGCAATTCCAATAGTGGATTGCCCAACTGTTTCTGTTGTAATTGTTGCAGTAAGTGCAGTGAAGATTCCAACAAATCCACTACCAACAGTTGCTACACCAATTGAAGTAAATCCAACAGTAGAAATTCCTACTCTTTCTGCAGTAATTGTTGCAAATCCTACAGTTGCAAATCCAATAATTGCATTTGTAACTGTAGCAAGACCAGAAACTCTTACATTGCCATTTAAATCTAAATCATATCTTGGTAATGTTGAACCAATACCAACAGATCCAACACCAGTAATGACTACAGCATCTCCTGGAGTTTCATTGACTTGAAAAAGATTATTTGTATTTTCTACATTAATTGAAAGTTTATCTCTAACATATGCTCCACCCCTAACATCCAACTCTTGGACTGGAGAATTCGTACCAACAGAAAGGTTTGTTCCTGCAATAACCTTACTGTCAGAATAGATATCTCCTACTACATCAAGAGCAAAATCTGCTTGGGTTTTACCAATGGCAACTGTTTTAGAAATTCCATCAGCATATAATGCTGCTGTTCCTACCCCTAAACCTTTTCTAACTACAAAATAGTTATCTTGAGATGCCATTGGGTTCCCTATCCCCCTTTAAGTTTATTTATAAAATCTAAATACCTTATATTACTTGATGATTAACTTAATGACATCACATAATGTTTATTCCATTTTTCCAACATCAATTGCAACTTTTGAATATGAAAAACATCAAGAATTTAAAGAGAAGTTTCTTTCATATTTAGATAAAAATAAAGATAAGTTAGTTCAAACAACATATGGAATTAACTTATGGCACATGCACAATGTTCCAAATGAAAACTTTTTAGATTTTTATGATGACAATCAGGAATTTGAAAACTTTCTGACAAATTCTTGCAAGTATTATCTTAAAGAAATTATTGGGGATAAAGTTGATGATCTAATTATTACCGACTGTTGGATAAATATTTGTAATGACTCAGGAAGTCAACCTTTTCATAATCATGGAAATTCTTATATTTCTGGCACATATTACTTGAATTATGATCCTGATATCCATTCTCATCTAAAATTCAATAGTCCTTATCATGGAAATTCTCGTTTACCTTTTTTGAATTTAGATATTGAAAAAATTACTCCATACAATGCCAGAGACCTTGAATGTGCTTTTATAAAAGAAGGATTTTTAGCTCTCTGGCCATCACAATTAGTACATGGTTATGAAAAAAATAATTCTAAACACAGAATTACAATTTCTATGAATTTTTTACCTAAAAGATTTTCTTCTGGTCCATATTCTTTTTCAATTGTAAGATAAAATGCCAGTTCCAACAGCAAAACTTCCAGCTCCAGGAAATTCTATTTCATTTTCTCAAATCAATACTGAATTTAGAGGATCTGCAAATAGCAATACCCAAATCAGTATGAGTCAACTTGGATATGGTGGGAATGTTCTTAGATCTAACAATTGCACTGAACAAATTAGAGGAAATTCAAGTTCCCCATACTATGCAAATATAGGTTTATTGCAAACTTATAATGGTGCTGGAAGTAATATGACTATGGGAAACTTTAGAAGTAAATGGATTTATGCTGCACCCCCAGGATCAGCGTCTACATTAACTGGAGATCAAGATCAATATAATTTTAATGCATTTTATAGTGGGGGAAGAAATTATAATCCAAATTCAGATAAAAAAAATACAAATCCATTATTCATAGATATTATCAATAATGGAACTTGTTATTCAAATTTAAGAAATGATTCAGGATCATATTCTGCAAATATTCCAAATGAAGAAAGTGGAACAATAGTTTACTTAGATAATAATGGAAACATTTATGGAAGTGCTGGAAATGGTGGAAATGGTGGAAATGGAACCTCAACCCAATCAGGAGGATCTGGAGGACCTGGAGGAAATGGATTAAGATCCACTTGCGAGCGTCTTTATCTTGATAATGGTGGTGCCATCTATGGAGGTGGTGGTGGAGGTGGAGGTGGTGGATCAGGTCACAACACCTATAATGAATGTATTTTCTGTGGCCCCACTAACGAAGGAAATGGTGGTGGTGGAGGAGGAGGAGGTCGAGGATATATTGGTGGGGATGGTGGAAATGGTGGAAGTGCTGGGGCTAACTTTGGAAGTGGAGGAAGTGATGGGGGAGATGGAAGTGTGAGTGGTGCTGGATCTGGTGGAAATGGAGGTCAAGGTCAGGGTCCTGATGGTGGACGAGGTGGAGATGGAGGTGGATGGGGATCTAATGGCAATAGTGGAGGAGGAAGTCAAAGTGGAGGAAATGGAGGTTCTCCTGGTGCTGCTGGAGCAGCGATTGTTGCTGACGTAATCACCTATGTAAACCAAGGATCAACAGCAGGAAGTATATCTGGATCTACACCTTTTTAAGGAAAAGGGGGCATATGCCCCCTTTTTTATTTCTCTTCCAATTTTTTAACTTTGTCTGAAAGTTCTTTAATTGCTTCAATTAACAGAGGAACAAGTTTTTGATAGTCAACTGCTAAGTATCCATTGTCTCTGGTTGTAACTGCTTCAGGAAGAATATTAAGAACTTCTTGTGCAATTACACCAACATCATTTCCTTCTTTGCCAGATTCTTCATTCCAAGTATAAGTATTACCACTAATTGAAAGTACTTTTGTAAGTGGATCTACAATAGGAGTAATATTATTCTTTAATCTTTGGTCAGAACTATAAAATGCTGTAATATCACCAGTTACTCTTAAATCTCCATTAAATGTTTGAGTTCCATTTACAACCAAATCATCATCAATTGTGACTGTTCCACCAGCAGAATCAATAGTAAGATTTCCTGATGTAGTATCAATTTCATTGTCACCAGCAACACCAATTTGAATATTGTCTATTGTTGCACCATTATTAACATCAAGAGAACCACAAACATTTAAGTTACCACCAATTCCAACACCACCACCAACTACAAGAGAACCATTAGTGCAGTTTGTAGAAGGGACTGTGCTGGTAATAGAAACAACACCAACAACACTTACATCAGTTTGAACTGTTAGTTTATTAATAACTGCAACTGCAGTAGAAGCATCAATTTCATTGTTGACAGTGATCTTATTAACTGTAAGGTTATCAAAATCTCCAGTGTTTTCAGTTTCTCCTGTTGCTGGTCCACTAACTGCAATTTCATTACCAGTCAATGCATCAAACTTTTTACGTCCAATGAAGAATTCTCCATTGCTATTCATTCCAGTATAAACAACCAATCCACCCTTAGCAGTTAATGCCTGTGAAATTAAGGTTTCATCCCCAGTCAGAATTCTACTCTGGTTACTTGGCATACCAGTAGAATAGTTACCTGGACCAAATCCAGTATATTCAAATGTATGTCCTGATGCTCTCAGAATTGAATTTCTTCTAAGTTCTACTGGAAGAATCTTGATTCTCTTAATTGCAGATTGGTTTGGATGTTCTGAAATTCTTGTTCCAAACAATGCACGTTTGACATAAATTTCACCACCAGATACTCTGGTTACAAGCATAATCTCATCATCAATTTGAATGAAATCACCTTTATTCAAACCTTCAATATTTGAAACCAGGAAATTGACATTCGTTAAGGTAACTACTTGATTCGTTCTCCCTTTATATCCAGTATAAGGTGTATATTGTCTTGAATTTAAGTTTTCATTAGATACATTTGTATCCTTTAATGTTGGAACCAAACCAACAGCAAATGCACGAGATGCATTTGATGCATCACCCCTTACTGTAAATGTAGTAATCCCAGTAACTGATGTAACAGTACAAATACCTGCAGGTAAAATATCTGTTCCATCACTAAAGATTACTTTATTTCCTGGAACAAATGAATGTGGTGATGTTGTTGGTGTTGTGATTGTTGTGGTGTTTGATCCTGCATCATAAACAGATCCATCAGGACTTGTTGCAATTGCATATCCCAATCCAGAAAGAATCAGAACTGCATTAGAAGAAGCTTCTGTAACACCACTTGAATTTTTATAAGTGATGGTATTTGCAGTGACTGACGTAATAACAAATACACCATTATTTCCTTCATTAATAGATCCAAGAATTTGAATACTATCTGGATCTGCTGGGTTGAAAATTAATCCATTGACAGTTGTGATGACAACGGTAGCATTATCTGTAGATCCTGGAATTCCCTTAAGTGAAAGAACATCCCCAATTGTATAACCTGATCCTGGATTTGCAATCGTGACACCAGATACTTGATTAGAGGTATTGATGGTAACATTTGCTGTTGCATTTGATCCTGTACCACCACAAAGAGGAATATCATAATATGTACCTGGAGTGAAGTTAGATCCAGGAGAAGAAATCGTAACTCTTCTTGCTCCACCAAGTCCATGATTAACATCTGTAGTAATAGTGCATGTACCAGAAGAAGCAGTAATTGAAGAAATCTTTTTGCCAAGATTAAAATCTTTAAAGAATTCAACAATAGTTTCTTTGGTTGTGCTTCTTTCTGTATTACTTACATCTACTTTACCAATAATTTTTCTTGAAGCAGCACTGACAATTGGTTCTGGATCTGCCAGAGGATTGTCTAAATCTTGTACTGGACTGAGATTTTCAATACTTTGACTTAATTTATATCCATCAATATTAAATGGCGTTGCAGTTGGAGTATTCTTATAAACATTTAATGTTAAGTGATAAACACCATCTGTAGATCCTTGAACATACTTCTGGATTTCTTTAATACCATAAACTTGATAACTTCTATCAATTTGCTTGGTAACAAAATATGGAAGTTCTGCTCTATTTGCGTCATAGATTGTATAAGGAGGAATTCTAAAGTTAGATGTTTGAGCACAATCTCTAACTGTCAACCAAGATTCAAATGAATCTGGACCTACAGTAATGTTCCCAGGATCTACAGGTAATGTATAAGTAAATCTAAGTTCATTAACTACAGATGCTACAGTAAATTCTCCATTAAATCCTGTTCCAGTTCCAAGTCCTACAGGATCTGGTTCATTATCACTCTTTAAGTTGTTGATGGAAATTTTATCACCTGCCTTTAATCCATGTTCTCGATGAGTCACTACAGTTGCTGTTTGAGTTCCACTGTCATACCAAGCATCAATAATGATTCCTGTGTTTCTGACTAATGAAACCTCATTTCCCCCATCATCAACAAGTTGTGTATTATTTGACTGAGAATAAAGTGAACTTAATGCAGTAGAAGATTTTTGAAGGATAAATCCTGATGTTGGAGCAGATGCATTCTCTGATTCTTTGGGAACAACAAATCTAACTCTGTAGAGACGATCATCAGTGGATCTTGCATCAATTTTTCTCTTAATATAAGATGTTGGAGAAGAAACAGATGCAAGTGTTGTCCAGAAATTAACAGATGATGCAGTTGATGAAGAAACTCCAATGTACCAATTTTTCTTATCATTATCCCATTGAATTGGATGACCAACATCACCACTATTTTTATCAGATACTTTGCTGACAAAATATAAATTGCTTGTTGTTAATCCAACAACATTTTTAATATCTACTGGAGAAACATCAGATTCTGCATTAACTAAATTCTCATAGATTTTAACGGTATTCCCACCATAAGGTCTTGTAAAATATGTTTTCTGTGCTTCAATGCCATCTGGAAGAATTGCATTTTTTGCCAGAATCTTTGCAGGCAATCCTGTTGAAATCCCAGAAACACTTGAAAGTGTTAGTTGATTTGTTGCAGTATCAATAGAAGTAATATTATAATCAATCTTATAATTTGGATTAATAGTTATAGAGTATTCATCTTGAATTTGTTTGAAGTATAATCTATCTGAGTTTTTACCACCAATTGCATATCCTCTGACTTTTGGCGCAGGAGGATTGAGAATGTCATTATAATCCTTAAAGTAAATTCTTGAATATTGTGTTAAAGGTGCTTGTGTTGATGTTAATGATGTGTCAATAACATAGAATCTAATATCATTATCAGTCAGTGCAAAATCTTTTGGTGGAATTATGTGCGTGATAAATCCATGATTGTCCTTAACTAAAGTATCCTTCTTAAATCCCTTAGAATACAGTGCAATGGCACCAAAGTTACTGTTGGAGTTGGTGATACTTTGGTCTCCACCAGTATCTCCAACAAATTGCTTGGCATAACCAATAGCAAAGATGGAAACACACTGAATGAATGAATCATTAGATGCTTTGATATGGAAACTTTCCCACTCAGGTCTGTAAACTGCTGTAGATTCTTGGTGTAAGAATCTATCTACACCATAATTTTCCTGATACTTATATGATCCAGAATCTTCATCATAATTAACAAATGCACGATCATCTTTCTGCAGTGAAATACCTGTGAACTGTGCAGTAACGATAGATCTAAATCCAGTTGACTTGGATCCATCTGCATGAAGTCCACACATTCCATAAACTGATTTCAAACTACAGTTGAATACATATGGAGATGCAGAAGATACTGTGTCTGAAATGACTTTAACTACTGCTCCTGCAACACTTGGATTCAGTGTTTCTGTTGGAACAGCACCTAAAAGATATGTGAATGAATATTCATTAACAATCTGAGCAACTAAGAAGTTACCATTGTATTCAAGTTCTGTGACTGAAGATTGTGCAGAACCAACTCCAGAAATTAAGATTGGTGTGAATGGTGCAAGACCATGTGGAGTTTCAGTTGTGACTGTAATGACATTGGTTCCAGTTCCACCATCACCAGAAACTACATCAGAGATGGAAATTTCACCTAATCCAAGTTCTCCAACAATTCTATTTTCATCAACACTCTTCTGGAAATTATCATATCCAGGAAGAACTGGTCTATTTGATTGGTTACCATAAGCTTGACTCAACTTATAGTAGTACATGTCAAGGTCAGTTTTACCAGTTGCATTACCATTTCTGGTAACCAAGTTCTTACCATCTGCATATTCAAATGCAGTCAATTTGTGGTGAGAATAACTTGGTACTACAGTATTTGTTGTATTAGTATTATAAACTCTACCTAATGGGTCTCCATCAAAAATAGTAAATCCAAAGATATAACAAGCACCAGTTAATCTAAAAATAGCAGTTCTGCCAAATGATTCATTATTTGGATCTGGAACATATCTTGGTCTGATTTTTGTTTTTCTTAAATCAGTAGAAACAATGGATGTACCTCTTGGTACAATTACACCACCATCAATACTATTAAAGATGTAAAGTTGGTTTGCAGGATCGTTTAAGTTAAAGTTAGATGATAAGTTAAATTCTACAATAGATCTGGTGTTATTGTTAACATCTTTAATTGATCCAGAACTATCTACCCAATATCCTGGTCTATTATCAATATAGTGCGTTCCAGGAGCAATTAAAATTGTTGTTTGATCAAATAAGTCGTTATTTTGACCAGCAACATAAGAAAATCTTGCTGCCTCAAGAAGTGCTCTCTGAATAGTTTTGAAAGGTCTTAATCTTGAATTACCTCTGTTGTCAATAGCATCAGATGCATCTAATTCATTTGGATCTACATATAATGTATTACCATTAAGATTTTTAAGAAAATTCTCTAATCTTGCTAAAGGCATTTCAGATTATCCTTTGTTTATACTTCTTCTGACTTATTTATCAATAAATAGGATTATTAACATTTTTGAGTAATGTCCATTAGCACGCAAACTGCAGCACTTCTTGACTTTTATAATCAAAAAATTTCCTTAGATCAAAAACAATTAGAGCATGTAAATTCTGTGCAATCAGGATATACTGTTACTACAGGTGTTGGATCAAGCGATTCTGTTAAAGTTTGGGGACCAGAAGAAATTATAGAAAATTACAATTATCCAATTGAAAAACTTGATAGCAGAATTTTAGAATTAAACAATCAAATTGTAAGTTTAAAAAACACTATATTAACTATTGGACAAAATGCAGATGCTGCTGGATGTGGGACAACAGGAGTTTCTTATGTAACAGTCACTGCCCCAACTGTAAGATGTAAAGTTTATGCTTTTAGTGGAAGCAATCCTTTTGCAGAATCAACTGAAAATTTATCATCTTCAAATTTGGGAGTTGGAGTTCAAAACAGTGTAGTTACTACTGGAATAGGATCCTATAAAGGTGATATAGGAACATGTTATCTAGTTGGTTGTGGGTCTGCTTTTGGAGGATCTTGTGCTTCTGCTGCATCATCCATTACATTTTATCAGGCGCTTATTCCTCCTTTGGAAGAAGAAAGAGATGAATTAATAACAAAAGTCAATACTCTGAAAAATGGTCGCATAAACCATGAACTTCAAAATTATGCGTATAATAGATCAAAAACTCAAATCAACAATTCTATACAATCAAGTGATGGTATTATAAGTTTTCTTCAAGATCCTGCTAATGAGAAGTGGTTGTAAAAACCCTATAGGCAATTTTTACCTGGGAATTTTTCGAGGGGATTTTTGGAATTAAAAGTCAATTTTGAAATACCCGTGGTCAGATTCGAACTGACACTGGAAGGATTTTAAGTCCTCTGTCTCTGCCGTTGGACTACACGGGCATGGGTGGAGGATTTACACAGCCTCAGAACAAGTATTTGGCAATGAATACTAATAAAAGTATTACCTCTTGAATACTAATTGTTCGTCTTAGGCACGAAACCTCCAACACTTCCTCCACACGGACTTGAATATCATAACACAAAGAAAGTGTGTTGTCAACCCTCATAGACCAGTTCACCACGCAATTCAGCAAGTTTTGCTTGAGCAAATGCTTCTACACAAGTCCAGTAAGTTTCCCCACTGACAAGATTGTTATCAGTGAAATATTCTGCAGTATCTTCTTGAAGACCTTTCAGTTCTTGCAGTTGGTCACGATCAATTTGCATGGTTGTCAGGGGGGTTGCTTACCTGATCATCATAGCATCAGGAACAGCACTCTGCAAGTTTAGTGGACAGTTCCTGAACTGTCTCCTTAAGTGTATTAATCTGTTCTTGTTGTTCTTTGATAGCCTCAATTAATACTGCAGTCAGGTTTCCATAGTTGATTGATTTATATGGTTGTTTATTTACTGATTTTTCACCTATAACTTCTGGAATTATTTTTTCTACTTCTTGTGCAATTAATCCAATTTGAGTATTTTGTGTTTTGGAACTGACTAAATCTTCTTTCCAGTTAAAAGATACTCCTTGAAGATTTAGTATTTTATCTAAAGAGTTATCAAGGGGTTGAATATTTTCTTTAAGGCGAATATCTGATGTTTGGTCTGGTTCTGTAGATATTTCAAATCCATTATACTCCCAAGCTCCACTTAGAGTTCCATCTGGACTGTTAAATGTTATACTTGGGGCAGAACTTTCATATGAAACTTGAGCATCACATGCACCACCTACATCTACACCAAATCCAAAACAAGTATCTGCTCCAATTTGATTTTGAAGACCTAACCCATTAAACAATCCAAGTTGATTGGTTAAAGCAACAAAGTTATTAATTCCTGTGCTTTGTAAACTAAATGGGGAACTTGGATCAAGTGATGGCCAAACATCCACTGTAGCAAGTGGTGGAGTAGGTGCAAGACCCGCTTGAATTGATTCTGCTCCTATAGATTGAAAAGATGCCATGGTTAAAAATAATCTGGGAATAGTTGTTGGAATAAAAGATTTACAAAATCATTGACACTTGTAGGAATCAATTTAGTTTGTGGTTCAACACAGGTAAAACCACCATTTGTCTTTACCCAAATGTTTCCTTTTGATGCAAGAGTCATTCTTGTCCTTGCACCAATGGCAACAACTGAACCATCAATTTTTACAGTGTCATTTGCTTCAAGTTTTAAATTTCCTGCAGATCTGATGACAAGATCTTGATCATGACCTGATGATTCATATCTAATAGATCTTGCTGCAAATGTAATTTCTCCAGCACCTGCATCAAATCTAATGTTTTTTGCTTTGATAACAAGACCATCTTTACATTGACTTACAATGTTGTCAGCAAACTTTCCTCCTGGTTGACCTTGAATTTCAAAACCACCATCCTCATATAATTTGATGCAGGCATTTGATGTAGCATGAAGTTCTACTTGTCTGGTTCTTGCTACATCTTCATCTGTACCAATAAAAAGAGTTCCGGCAGTAGAATCAGTGACTACAAATCCAGGTAGTGCATCTATTCTTTTATCCTTATCTGCCATGATCCTCTGCACACAGAACGACTTTCTTAATCTTACTCATATTAGTTTCAACAGAAGATGTTTTTATAGGGGTAAAGTTCAGAATTGGTTCAAGAATAGCTCCCTCACCATCTTCCGTATTTATTGTCAATCTTGGATATACTCTAATAGCAGAACCTGGATTAACAATATTAACACTTACAATTCTACCCTCTGAATCAGTAACAGGATAAATTTCAACATCACTTGCACAAACAGAATCAGTAATCAAATCTGTTGTCTCATATCCAATTCCAGTTTTAATAATATTAACTCCAACAATGTATCCAATAACACTTGATCCAGATTGATCTATTGGATCTGTAGTACATGGAGAATCAGATTCTACTCCAAGATATCCAGAACCAGGATTGTTAATAGTTACTGAAGAAACACTGCCATTAGAATCTATGTTTGCTGTTGCAACTGCACCAGATCCATTTCCACAAGGATCTTCAATAGAAACATAAGGTGCTTGACTGTATCCAATTCCAAAGTCAGTCATATTAATTCCCATCAACTGACCCAATGAATCTACAACTGCAAGTCCAGCAGCACCTACTCCACCACCACCAAAGAATGTAATATTTGGTAACCCACACTCTAAATTAACTGCATCGCAATCACCATAGAATTGTTGGAGTTCTGCATATGGTTTGTTAGGATCTTTATCTGCACCTGTAATTCCCAACCACTTTCTTGCTGCTTCCTTACCATTTGAAAGTGAAGTTCTTGGATAGTTTAATGACTTCTGGAATCCTTCTACTGCTTCTTGTGGGATATATCCTTTGTTCATTGCATAATTAAGAACTTCCTTACACTGAGCACTTTCACAACTTAAGAATGCCAGAGCTTGATTTGCATAATTTAATGACTTAGAAACATAAGAAGAAACTTGTCCTAAGATTGGTCCTATTGTAGATGAAACTTCTTGAAGTGTAGGTCCAAGTGCATCTTCTATGCCTCCAGCAACACTGGACATAATACTTCCAAGAAATGCTTCTGCTGCACAGATTGGAAGATTGGAAACTTTGCCTATAATTTCCATCAAGAAATTAAAGACAAACTCTCCCATTTTTTGAACAACTTTATTAAATGCACACCAAATACTATCTACTACTTTATCAGCAGCTAACTGTGTTAATAATTTAAAATCCTTTGGCATCAACTTATCTATTTCTTTCTTCAACCACTTATAGATGTCTGCAATTACTTGATCACGTTGAAACTTAATATACTCAATAATTAAATCTGAAATAACTGTTGAGGTTTCTTTTGCTAATGCAGGAATATCTTGAAGTGCACCCAATGCTGGATTTATAAATCCATCTTGAACTTGCTGTACAGTTCTTAAGGTCTTAATAAAATCTCTTAATGCTTTTAAGATTTTAGAATACTTACTCTTAGAATCTTTACAAACAGGAGGAATAATAACAGTTTGTTGATTAGATGTTCCCCCATCATTACCTTTAGGTTCTCTACCAGTATCTGTAGCAACTTTTCCTTGAGATGGATCTCCTTTTGGATTTGAAGTCGTTACTCCAACATTATTAGAAATATTTTGAATCCCAGAAGCTGGTGTTCTTCCTGTTTTTGAAGAAACATTATTTGGATTTTTTATTAATGATTTGTCAGGTTTAAATGGCTTGAATCCATTTGTTCCTTGATTAAAACTATTTGAATGTTCAATATCATATCCAGAAAATAATGATCCAATGATGACAGGTTGTTGTCCGTTGTCACCATCCATGAAGAAACCAATAACAGTTTCTGATCCTCTTGAGTTAAAACTTATCCCTGTAGATCCTTCACCTGCACCCATATTTAAAGGTACAAGAACATGAGCCCAAGGAAGTTCTTCATCCTTGATTATACTTGCTGCATCAGGATGATACCCTATGATCCTAACTTTTGCTTTGTAACCACCATTTTCTACTTGCTTGTACTTGGTGGTGACACCAATGAACCATCTAAAAGATTCTTTACCTAAAAAGTTGGGACTAATTAGGGATTGTTCAAGCATCATAGGTCGTATACCTTACATTCCAATGCATTTGGATTTTCATCACAATATAATTCTAAGGCAGTGGGATCATGTTCATCCTCTGGATGATTAGCATGATACTTTTCCAGTGATTCTAATTCTTCTTCTACGTGTCTACGTCTTTGAGATGAGATCATAGGATCAACAAGTTCATCTCTATCTTTTTGAATGTGATCTTGAATGTTATCCATTATGCTGGAGCTCCATAGGAATCTCTAATTAATTTAAGTCCAGTATAACCTTGATTGTTTTCAAATAAGTGTGCCACTTCTTTAATTAAATAATGTCCTGATTTGATATCATCTTTTTCACCTCTTGTTCCTGTAGTAATCTTTGGAAACTGTAGATTAATAATATCACCAACAGTCAAACTTAAATTCAGAGGAACAGTAATATTTAAGGATTGTGAGAATGCAAGATTATATCTGGCAATTGATGCTGCTTGATATAGATTACTATTATCTTTGTTATTTATTGCTGCAACAGAATCTCCAGCAGGGTCAGCATTAAAATTGTCAAGAATTCTGACCATGACTCTAGAGGGATTTTTTTCTAATCCTAATGGAACTGGAGGAGGAACATTAGATCTTGATGCATGACTCATCAATTGATAACTTTCTTTCAAACTATACTTATCAGCATAAAATTTTCTGGCATTTACATCAAAGAAATAATTTACACTTGAATACATACCAATCCTTAAGTTCTCCATTACATTAACATTCTTTTCAAATGTAGGAGTATCTACAATCAATCTATTTTGAATATCACTTGCAGGATTGGGTGGAGTTCCATAGTAATATGTTTGAATATTTCTTCTATCTGTAGTGTTTAATTTCAACCCACTCATCAGTGAGTCCATGCTCTTGAAATTAAATCCTTCTCTGTTTTGGTAGAACAAAAATCCTGCTGTCCCCTTTGTTGGACTGGATGATACTGGTTTATTTTTACCACCTGGAATTGACTTTGGACACAACCATGTTATGACTGTAAAAGGTCGTTTGTTGTTGCCATAAAAAGTATACTTGTTTGAGGTCTCCTCTATGTTTTCTTTTTTATAACTACCTTCACCAAAAGATTCTTTCAAAATTTGATTTACTGTAAGTCCAATATGTCCAGAACATTTTTTAAAAACTCTTGAAGTTTCATTGGTAAAAACTTCTGCAGGACAAAGTTCTACCAGCATTGCTTCTCTGGTATACTCTGTGGTAGATAGAGATACTTTATAGATGTAATATGTATTTTTTGTTTCGTCTATATCAATTTTATTGCTTGGGAAAGCAGGTTGATTAATTTTTAATCTGACACGCTCTCCACCTTTGATACCAGATTGTTTGCCAGAATCTGTATTGCCAAGTGAAGATAACAATCCATTGGTGTTCACA
>JACCEB011659812.1_pt1 | contig 42167 bp, 33 predicted proteins | sample 7454761 | NCBI WGS metagenome assembly JACCEB01 (sample SAMN15323454, study PRJNA562643) | freshwater metagenome | isolation source: river surface water | place: USA:Blue River Watershed | collected 2017-08-18
ACTCGGCCACGAAGCACATCGGCGGCCACGGCACCTCGATCGGCGGCATCGTCGTCGATGGCGGCAACTTCAACTGGGGCAACGGCAAGTTCCCCGGCTTCACCGAACCGGACCAGTCCTACCACGGCCTCCCGCACTGGGAAGCCTTCAAGGCCTTCCCGCCGGCCGGCAACGCGAACATCGCCTTCATCATGAAGATGCGCCTGCAGTTCCTCCGCGACGTCGGCAGCTGCCTCTCCCCGTTCAACGCCTTCCTGCTCATCCAAGGCCTCGAGACGCTGCACCTCCGCATGGAGCGCCATTGCGCCAACGCCCTGAAGGTGGCCGAGTACCTCGAAGCGCACCCGAAGGTCAAGTGGGTCAACTACCCCGGCCTGAAGTCCTCCAAGTACCATGACCTCGCCAAGAAGTACCTCACGAACGGCTACGGTGCGCTCGTCGGCTTCGGCGTGAAGTCCGGCCATGAAGGCGGCAGCAAGTTCATCAACGCCCTGCAGCTGCATAGCCACGTCGCCAACATCGGCGACGCCCGCTCGCTCGCGATCCACCCGGCCTCCACGACCCACTCGCAGCTCACCGCCGAAGAGCGCGCGGCCGCCGGCGTCACCGACGACTACGTCCGCCTCTCCGTGGGCATCGAGGACGTCGAGGACATCATCGCGGACCTCGAGCAGGCGCTGGCCAAGGCCTAACTGTCCCCCGACAGGAGCCGACCAGGGCAGGCCGCCAGGCCTGCCCTTTTTGTTGGTTCATGCCTCGGCGTGGTCGAAGTCGTGGTAATCCAGGAAAGCCTTGGCCCCCTCTTCGCCCATGTAGGCGGCGAGCAACTTGGGGTCGGTCTTCGTCAGGTCCACGACGATGAGTCCATCGAGGCAGCCGCCGAACCCTTCGTCCACGTTGAACGCGATGAGGCGGCCATTCAGCTTCAGGTAATGCTTGAGCAAGACCGGCACCGACTTCGCATCGGGCTCGAGGTCGCTGACCAAGCCGGAAACGTGCTCCAGGTCGAACGCGCATTTCTGGAGCACCTCGACATCGGCGTCGCGCAAGCTCATGGCCCGGGGCGGATTCTTCCCGCGCACCAAGGGCGCCAAGTCGTCGGCCGAACGGTTATGCCGCAGGTACGACAGGATGAGTTCCTTCGAGGCTTGGCCGTACTCCGGGTTGATGCTGACCGGGCCGAACAAGAGGTGGTATTGCGGGAAGCGGGCGACGTAGCGGCCGATGCCGCGCCACAGCAACGGCAGGCTGGTCGGCTTCCGCTGATACTCCTCGCGGATGAAGGAGCGCCCCATCTCCAAGGCGGGGTCCATCCGGCGGAAGAAGTCGCCCTTGAAATCGAAGAGGGTCGAGGTGTACATGCCGTGCTTCCCCTTGAGCGGCAGGATGCGGTCCGTCGGCCCCAGGCGGTAACCGCCGACGATCTGGCTGGTCTGATCGTCCCAGAGGATGAGTTGGTCGTACCAGGCATCGAAGGGATCGAGGTCGCACTCGTTGCCGGAGCCCTCCGACACGGAGCGGAAGGTGAGTTCGCGCAAGCGGCCGATTTCCCGCAAGGTGTGCGGCAGTTCCGACCCCAGGAAGCGGTAGACCTTGAACGTGCCGCTGGTCAGCAGGCAATCCGCGGGCGGCAGGCTTTCCAGTTCGGCGCGCAGCAAGGCCGGCTTGACGGGGGCGATCAAGGGCGCCCAGGCCTCCGTCTGCTTCTTGCGCTCCGCGACCTTGCCCGCCGACTCCCGGCTGGACAGCAGTTCGCAGCGTAAGCGCAGGAAACTGGTCGCTTCCTCGTCGTCCGGATGGTCCGAGAGCTGCGCCGGCGTGACGGCCTTGGCGGTCCGGAGATGGATGACCTTGCCGCGATGGGCGAGGAATTCCCGCAGGAGCATGATGGTGCGTACCTTCGGATGGAGCAGGCCCAACGAATGGAAGAGCCGCGAATTCCCGCCGGAAAGATGCATTGGCACGATGGCAGCCTGCGCCCGGCGGGCGAGGCGCACGACCTGCGGAGACCAGACGGGGTCGCGGACGGCGCGATGCTTCAAACTCAGGTTGGACACCTCACCCGCCGGGAAGGTCAGGATACAGCCGCCGGCCTTCAGGTGGCTGAGGATCCGGCGGGTGCCCGCCACGTTCCCCAAATCGGCTTGGTCCGGATCGAAGGGGTTGACCTCGATCAACCATGGCCGGATCCCGGGAATCTGCGCCAGCCACTTGTTCCCCACGACCAAGGCGTCGGGGCGAGCGCGGAGCAAGAAATCCATGGCGACGATCCCGTCGGCGAGGCCGTGGGGGTGATTCGCCATGACGACCACGGGGCCTTGGCGCGGGATGCGGGCCAAACAGCCATCGTCCCAAGACGAGGCCAGCTTCCCTTCCTCCTTCGCGCAGGCAAAGAAGTCCGGCCGCCCCGAAGCCAAGATGCCCGCCAAGAATTCATCGAATTCCCGCGCCTTGAAGAAGCGATCCAAGAGCGGCGCCGACCAGCCCAACGGGCCCAGCGCCGCGCGCAGATCCGCCACATTCGCCCCATGCCTTGCCGTTGTCATCGGTTCGCATCATAAATGACGAACGACCGCTTGGCATGGCGGTTGCGTGACAATCGTGTGCCACGCCCACCGTTTCAGAACCCGAAGAACTGCCGCGCATTCCGCGTGGCCACTTCGGCGACCTCATCGGCAGGCAGCCCCAGAAGCTCCGCCGCCTTGGCCGCGATCTCGGGAAGGTAAGCCGGCGTGTTCTCCTGGCCGCGCACCGAGAGCGGCGCGAGGTACGGCGCATCGGTCTCGAGCATCAGACGGGAAAGCCCTTGGGCCTTGAGCGCGGCGCGGATCTCGTCCGCGTTCTTGTAGGTGATGATGCCGGTGAAGGAGGCGCGGCCGCCGCGGCGATTGACCTCGCGCACGGCGGCGGGGCCTTCCACGAAGCAATGGAACACGACCTTGCGCCAATCGACGCCGCTCTCATCGATGAGCTGGACGGAATCCGCGAAGGCGTGACGGGAATGAATCACGACCGGGCAGTCGAACTGATACGCCAAGGCCAGCTGGCGGCGGAACGCCGACTGTTGCCAGCCCTTGACCTGCGCCGCTTCAGCGCCGTCCGCCGGCAGGCGGAAATAATCCAGACCGATCTCGCCCAAGGCCGCGGGCGCCACCGTGTCGGCGAAGAAGGGCGACAATGCCATGACGGCGTCTTCCCAGCCTTCGGTCACATGGCAGGGATGCAGGCCGACGGTGTGCCGGAAAAAGCCGGGATGCTCGTGGGCCAAGCGGCGGTATTCCGACCAATCATCGAGGTCCGTACCGATCGCCACCACCCCTTCGACGCCCGCCGCCTTCACTTGCTGCAGCCACGGCGCCAGCGTCCCCGCGCGCACGGCGGTGATCGGATGGCAGTGGGAATCCAGCAGACGCATGGGCCCATTAGGGCCAGCCATGGCCGCAGGGCAAGGTTTAGGTCGCCAAGACGCTTGTCAAAAACCCGCCGACCACCACCGTGCCCACATGCACTATTGGTTGATGAAATCCGAGCCCGACGAGTTTTCGTTCGAGCAATTGCGCGCCCGCGGGACCGAGCCCTGGACGGGCGTGCGCAACTACCAAGCCCGCAACTTCATGCGGGCGGCCAACGTGGGTGACCTCGTGCTGTTCTACCACTCCAACTGCGCCGAACCCGGCATCGTCGGCGTCGCCAAGATCTCGAAGGCCGCGTTCACCGACCCGACCCAGTTCGACGCGAAGTCGGACTACCACGACCCCAAGTCCAACCGCGACGACCCACGCTGGAGCTGCGTCGAAGTGGCCTACCACCAGGGCTTCGGGCGGCTGGTCTCCCTACCCGACCTCCGCGCCTGCGAGGCCCTCGCCGACATGCTCATCCTGCGCCCTGGCAACCGCCTTTCCGTGACCCCGGTCACGGCGACCGAATTCAAGGCCATCTGCAAACTCGGCCAGAAGTAAGGGCGGCGTCAGTCACCCCGCTTGGTCGGCCCAACCATCGTCGACCCATGGCCGTGGGAATGCCCATGACCGTGCCCATGGGGCTTGTAGAAAGCATCGGGATGGGTCCGGGGTGACCGTTCGATCAACCACCAGACCGCGGCCGCGAGCGCGCCGCCGGCGGCATAGCGGACCAAAAGCACCGGGAAATCCGTCGTCGCCTGCCCCCACCCATACTTGGTCCATTCCGTGGTGAACTCCAAGATCAGGAAAAGGATGCTCCACTTGAGGAAGACCTGCTTCATGTTCCGCGGGCGGCGATCGGTGCGGAGGAAGTAGAGGAACGTGCCGAACAGCGGGAGCAGGAAGAGCCAGCGCGTGCGGTTCGGATCCGCATCCCCGAACAAGGCTTCGCACACATGGTCGTACGTCATCTGCAGGGTGAAGCCGTGATCGGCGTTTTCCCGGATGATGAACGCCAACCCGATGGCAAAAGTGGCCGCCTGAACCTTGAAGAACAACCGAACTTTTTGTTTCAGCGTCACGCCCTCAGCATAGGAACGCCCACCGCGGAAACAAGCCTAACCTAGCCCGGAAAACTATTCCGGTTGCGGCAGCCAAAGCGCCAAGACGGCGGCGGGGATGAAGAGAAAAGAGGCGTAGAGCAGGCACTGCCCGATTTCGATCGAGACCAGCCCGAAGACGACCACGCCGATGGCGGAAAAGACCCGGCCGACGTTGTAGCTGAAGCCCGCCCCGGTCGTGCGCTGCAACGTCGGGAAAAGCGGCGGCAAGCACATCGTGAAGAGGCCGAAGACGCCCTGGCAGAAGCCGATCGCACCGTAGAAGACGAAGGTCATCGGGAGACTCCAGCTGAAGAAGAAGGCGACGGCCATCAACAGGAAGTAAGCCCCGAAGAATCCGCAGAGCGCGCGGGCGTAACCATAACGTTGGGCGGCCCAGCCCGACGCGAAATTACCCAGGACCGAACAGGCGATCACGGTGAACAAGGCCCATTTGATGATGCCACCTTGATCGCCCGCCGTCACCCCGGGGTGCATCTTGATGAACGCCTGCTGCCAATACATGAAGATCCAGTGCCCGGTCAGCGAGATGGCGCAGATGGCCACGGCCAACCACGTCGACCGGCGGATCCCGGGAGCGAAGAGGTCGGACAACGGCGGGGCCTGTCGGCGGCCGGCGGCCGACTTCCACTCGTCGGTCTCCGGCACGGCGTGCCGGATCCACAACGTCACAAAGGCGGGCAGCACCCCGATCAGGAAAACCCACTTGGGTTGCTTGTCCAAATCGACGAAATAACCCATCAGCGCCACGGAGAGGATCGCCGCCAAAATCCCGAAATTCACCGCGCACTGCAGGACCGCCGCGATCCAGGGCCGCCATTTCTTGGGCCAGGTCTCGGACAGCAAGGACGCCCCGATGGCCCATTCGCCGCCGATGCCCAACGCCGCCAGGAAACGGAAGATCAGGAGTTGCCACCAATTCTGGGCGAAGAACGCCAAGCCCGTGAACAGCGCATAGGTCAACACGGTCAACACCAAGGTGCGACTCCGACCCAAACGATCGCCGATATAGCCGAAGACCGCTCCGCCCATCGCCCAGCCCAAGAGGAAGGCACCCATGATGAAGGCGCCATACTTCCGGACATCTGGATCGGTCGTCTCGGTCCCGAGCAACTGCGCCACGAAGACCGTGGCGACGAGGGTATAGAGGTGCAGGTCCAGCCCATCGAAGAACCAGCCCAACCAAGCCGCCAAGCCGGACTTCTTCTGCTGGTCGGAGAGCTCGCTGAGCTTCGTCGCTTCGGCAGGAATGGTCGTCATGGTGGCGAAGAAAGAAGGCGGGCCGTGGGGCCCGCCTTGCTCAAGGGCTTACTTCTTGGCTTCGGCCTTCTTGGCGTCGGCCTTCTTGGGGGCGGCTTTGGCCGGCGCCGAAGGCGTGTACGGCTGGTTGGTCATCGCACCTGGCGCCACTTTCAGGAGGTTGGCGGACATATCGGGCGCCTTGGCGTCACCGTTCGCCCACGAGAGGCCACCCACCAGGATCTGGCGGAAAGTCGGGTTCGTCCAAACGTCTTCGCGATGGCCCATGGCCGTGTAGAACACCCGGCCCTTGCCTTCATGGCGGGCCCAGCAGTTGGGGAAAGGCGGGCGTTTGTAGTCATCCCCCTCGAGGGCCGGCTCGTTGAAGGTCGTCAGGACGTGGATTTCGGGACGGAAGTCCTTGAGCGTGTACCATTCCTCGACGAAGGAGAAACTGTCGCCGACCTTGGCGAAGCCCGGGAAGGTCGGGTCGACGACCTTGTTCACGCCGGCCTGCTGCTTGCCGTGGCGGATGAACTCGGCGCCGAGGAAGCAGACGTAGCTGTCGGCCTTGTCGCCGTGGTTCTTGAAGCGCTCGGAGCCCTTCTGCGATTCGTTGTCGGTATGGAAGGTATCCGCGGCGGAGTGCGTACCGACAAAGCCCTTGCCGGCCTTGACGAAGTCGAAGAGGGCCTGCTTCCCGGCGAGGGACATCGGCGGATTCTTGTCCGTGCCCGGGGAGCAAAGGTCGCCCGTGGTGTAGAACATGACCGTATCGAACTGGGCGAGGTACTCCGGGGAGAACTTGGAGCCGTCCTTCGAGAAGGTGAACTCCCAGTTGTTCTGGGCCCCCAACTCGAGCAGTTGTTTCTCCGCGAAGCTGGGCATGCCCTTCTTGTAGGAGATGACGTCATGCTCGTAGCCCGAGGACTTCGTGAAGAAGAGGATCTTGCGCTTGGGGGCGTCGGCGGCGAAAGCCGCGGCGGCCATGGCCAGGAGGAGGAGCAGACGGGAGGTCATCGGGGTGATAAGAGAAATAGCATAAGGGCACCCCCGGCCCCGTCCGCAAGCCGATTGACTTAGGCCGGAAAAGACACGCGGGGAGCGGGCAGCTCCCGGGTCATTTCGTCCAGACGATAACCGAAGCCCGGACCGGCGACGGTACCAGCGTCCACGTGGCCATCCCGGCGGAGATAGAGGCCGGGGTGGACCCGCGCCTCCGGCGCCGAAGCCGCGGGATAGAACTGCATGCCGTTCGTCTCCACCCCCGCGATGGTCGGGGCGTGCAGGCCCAGCAGGACGTGCGTGACCTGCGCCAACATCGGATTGGTGAGGTCCTGGACCATCAACTGCATGCCATGGGCCCGCGCCCAACAGAGGCTGAGCAACGCGCCGGTCTGGGTCTTGCAGGTCTTGAGGGCGACGCCGGTCCAGCCCAATTCCCGTCCGAGCCGGACGACGCGCCAGTCATGCGCGCTTTCGTCGAGGAACAACGGGCAACGGGCGCTGACCGAACGCACGTCGATGCGATGCGCCTCGAGTTCGTACGGGAACGGCTGTTCGACGTAGCTGAGACGGCTCCACAGTTCGGGCAGTTCACGCTTCACGCGGTCGAGCACGCCATTGACATAGGCAGGGTCGGTCACCGTGCAGTTGAAGTCCGCCGTGAATAAACGGACCCCACCGGCGAGTCCGATGTCCGCGACCCGCCGCAGACGCTCGAAATCCCAGGCGGCGTCGTCGCCGCGCAACTTGACCTTGAGCGCCTGCAGTCCATCGCGCCGGATCCACTCGTCCAAGCTGCTGGGGTAAGCATCGGGAACGCGGCTCGCCCCCGCTTCGGCCACCGTCAGGAAGTCCAAGCCACCCACGAGGTGCCAAGCCAGCACGGCGGTGACCGCCGGCGTGCGGAAGTAATCGGCCGGGTAACGGTCGGCGAAGGAAACCGCGGGTGCATCCGCGGCCGGCTGGAGGAAGGCCGCGAGGTCGTGGTTCATCCATGGCTTCCGGTAGGTCTCATAGGTCGGTACCTCGTTGGCGACGCCATAGGCGTCATGGAGGGCCAAATCGAAGGCGGAGGCGCAGACCAAGGCCGCCAGCTTGGGGATGCGCACGCCCGACGGCAGGGTTTCGTTGAAGGACTTCAACAGCGCCGGCAAGACCGCCTCCAGGAAGTCGTGGCCGATCTCCATCGCATGACCACGCGCCGGGAACTGCGCGTAGGCTTCGGCGAGCAAGTCGCAGAAATCCTGCAGCGCGTTCAGCCGCACGGCATAGGACAAAGCCGAAGGCCAAACCCACTGGACGCTCAAGGGCGTCTCGCCCCACCCTTGCGCCCGCGTGCCGTCCGCCCGCGAGACCGTGAGGCAGACCCGGGCGCAGACGACCTCGGTCAAGGTATCGCGTCCGAACTTCAAGGGGACGCGCGTCTTCACCGGCAACGCATGCCAGCGGACCGCGCGGATGCGGACATCATGCGGGTTGACGGCCATCGCTTAGTCTTGGAGCGCTTGACCGGCTGTCTCGCGCCCCAAGTAGGCGATGCCCAAACCGGCCAAATAAACCAAGGTGATGGCGGCGGCGGCGTTCTGATAGCCACCCAAGCTCTGCACCAGATAGCCGCTGAGCAGGACAAACGGGACCGCCACCAGCCGACCGGTGTTGTAGCAGACCCCCTGCCCCGTCGCGCGCACGCGGGTCGGGAAGAGTTCCGGCAAGTACAACGGCATGAAGCCGAAGAACGCGGTCGCGGTCATGCCGAGCACGAAGATCTTCAGCGCCAGGAAAGCCGGAAAAACATCGAACAAGAGGTGGCCATCCCAACTGGCGGGCGTGCGGTAGATCCACGCCGTCGAAGCGCAGGCCAGCACGCAGAGCAGCTGGTAGCCCAAACGCCGGGGCAAGCGCGCCAAGCCGAGCGGGGCCAAGACCGTGCCCACGCAGGCTCCCAGCGAGACGATGACCATCGCATAGGCCTTGGCTTGCGGGACCTTCGGCCCGGCCAGTTCGGTGATCCACAGCGGGATCCATTGGACCGCTCCCCATGTGCCGACGAACACGACCGAGACCATCAGGATGGCGCCCCAGGTCGCCCGTCGATACTCCGCGCCGAAGACTTCGCTGAACTTCGAGCCCGTCGGCGCGACCGCGGTTTGCTCGGCAGCCCGCTTCCACTTCTCGGACTCCGGCACGAACAACCGGATCAGCACGGTGATGATGGCGGGGGAAGCCCCGATCAGGAAATGGATGCGCCAGGAATCCGCGGAAGCCGGATAGGCGATGGCGACGCAACCGACGAGCACCATCCCGAGGTTCGCGGCCATCCCGATGGCGGCGGCCATCTTCGAGCGGTGGCGCTCCGGCCAAGCCTCCATGACCAGGGCCACGCCCAGCGCCCATTCCCCACCCATGCCCAAGGCCGCCAAGAACCGTGCGCCCATCAGATGCGTCGGATCCTGGGCGAAATAACAGACCCCGCTGAAGACCGAATAGAAAAGGATGCTGAGGGACATCGCGCGGACGCGACCGATGCGGTCGCCCAACCAACCGAAGGCCGCCCCGCCGAAGGCCGCGCCGACCAGGAAGGCCGCGGTGATCCAGCCCATCCAACCACCCACCCAAGCGTTGACGGCCGCGGGGCCGACGGAGACCACGTCGGCGGGCACCATGCTCTTCAGCGCCGGACTGGCCAACAGCGGGAAGATCGCCTGCTCGTAGCCGTCCATCATCCAACCGAGGAACCCCGCCACCAAGGTCATCTGCATCCCGCTCGTGATGGCTTGGGCACGCGGGTCGGGCACGGTAGAGGCGCTCATGAGGGGTGGCATGGTTTTGACGACAATCCCCCGCGCCTTCAAGGGGCGATTTTTAGACCACCCCGTCCGAAACAAAACTTCCTCAAACGATATAAATAATGTTAAGGTCGCCGCCTCCGTCATGACGCCGCTCATCTCCCGCCCCGAGGACCTCACCCCGACCACCCCGTGGTCGGCGACGAAATGGGCATGGACGTCCGAAGAGGAGCTGGCCGACCACCGCACCCGGGCGCGGCTGTGCGCCGCCGCCCTCCTTCCCTTCAAGGATAAGCAACCCGACTGGGACGGTTTCGCCGCCGCCCTCCGCTGGCAATACGCCGCCGCCGAACGGTACGGCGTGGAACTGGTCCCCGTCCTGAACGCCGACACCGGTTACATCTTCGACCTCGACGACGCGATGTACGCCGAGGTGCTGCGTCGCTTCCGGGCGGCCTTCCCTGATCGCAAATTCATCGCCGGGGTGACCGCGCGTGGGGCCGCCCATGATGCGACGTTCAAAGCCGAACGCTACCGCGCCCTCATCGACCTCGTCCAGGCGCACGACAACTGCGAGGTCATGATCATGACCTCCAAGGGACTGAACTCGCTGGACCCCGAACGTCGCCGCGACGGCTACTACCAGATCGCCGAATGGCTCATCCGCCCCGGCATCGTCCATGCCCTTGAGCCGTCCTTCGTCCCCTGGGCGACGCCCTACGAACCTTGGCTGCTGCACCAGCTGGCCATCCACCCGAAGTTCGTCGGCGGCAAGATCAGCACCCTCGACGAACCGCACTTCCTCTACTGGGCGGCGATGTGCAAGGACCTCAAACTCGATTTCGCTCCGCACAGCGGCGACGACTACGGCATCGCCACGGCCATCAAAACGGGCCTGCCCTTGCTCATCGGCGCCTCGAGCAGCGCCGCCCCCTGATCTGCGCGGCGAAGGACATGTGGCTCGAGGACGGCGTCCCGGGCAAGCAGTTCCCCACGGGGACCGGCCGCTTCGATACGCGGGTCTACAAGGTCTTCGAATGCTTCCAGTCCTTGGAAGACCAGGTCTTCCGACTCAATGGCCAACACAGCGCGGCCGCCTACAAGCACAGCACCGCCCACCTCCTCCATGAGTTGGGCATCCTGGCCGCCCCCGAAGCCCACCCCGCCTGCACCGACCTCCGCGGCGCCGACGAGGGCGCCCGCATGCGGGAAGCCTTGCTCCGGCCGCGCCGCGTGGCGCAACGCCTCGACATCCCGGGCTTCTGAACCCCACTTCCATGACTCCCTTCAAGCTCACCCGCGTCGCGTCGCTCAAGACCGTCGCCGATTTCCGCGCCCACTGCGCCGCCCTGGGGCTGGACCTGCCCATCGAGGACGGCATCGAAGCCGGCGCCGGCAACCCGCTCTCGCAACCGGTTGACCGGGTACGCATCAACGGCAAGCGCATCGGCAACCGGATCGCCATCCACCCGATGGAAGGCTGGGACGGGACCACGACCGGCGGCACCTCGCCGGAGATGAAGCGACGCTGGCAACGCTTCGGCGCCAGCGGCGCCAAGCTCATCTGCGGGGCCGAGGCCATGGCGGTGCGCGCCGACGGCCGGGCCAACACCAACCAACTCATCATCAACGCGGAAAACCAGGCCGGCATCACCGAGCTCGTCCAGATCCTCAAGGCCGAGCACCTGGCCCGGTGGGGCACGACCGACGACCTCGTCATCGGCTTCCAGCTCACGCACTCGGGCCGCTTCTGCCGCCCGAACGACAAGAAGAAATGGGAATCCCGCGTGGCCTTCCGCCACCCGTTGCTCGACAAGAAGTTCAACGTGACGTCGGACGACCAAGTCCTGACGGATGCCGACGTCGAGGAACTCATCCGCTGCTACATCCGCGCCGCCAAGGTCGCCCATGCCTGCGGGGCCGACTTCGTGGACATCAAGCACTGCCATGGCTACCTGCTCCACGAATTCCTCGGTGCGCATACGCGCCCCGGCAAGTTCGGCGGCTCCTTCGAAAACCGCACGCGCGTCCTGCGCGACATCATCGCCGGCATCCGCGCCGACGGCAACCCGATCGACATCGGCGTCCGCCTCAGCCTCTTCGACATGGTGCCTTTCCGACCGGACCCCGCGCTCTCGCAGCCCGGCAAGCTCGGCCCCGGCATCCCCGAGGACTACGCGGCCTGCCTCCCCTACCGTTACGCGTTCGGCGTGGACGCGGCGAACCCCATCGACATCGACCTCACCGAGACCTTCGCGTTCGTCAAACTGCTCGGCGAACTGGGCGTGAAGATCCTCAACACCACGGCGGGCTCGCCCTATTACAACCCGCATATCCAGCGGCCCGCGGCCTACCCACCGAGCGACGGCTACCAGCCGGCGCACGACCCGCTCATCGACGTGGCCCGCCAGGTCCGGGTCGTCCGCGAAGTCCGTGCCCAAGCCCCGGCCAACATGGTCGTGGTCATCTCCGGCCTGAGCTATGTCCAGGAATACCTCCCGCACCTCGCGCAGCACATCCTGCGCACCGGCGGGGCCGACCTCGTCGGCGTCGGCCGCGCCGTGCTCAGTTACCCAGCCATGCTCGCGGACGCGGCGAAGAACGGCGCGCTCGAGCCGAAGTTCATCTGCCGCACGTTCAGCGATTGCACCACGGCGCCGCGCAACGGGCTGATTTCCGGCTGCTACCCGCTCGACAAGTTCTACACCGCCAAGCCCGAGTTCCAGCAGCTCAAGGACATCAAGAAGAACGTCGGCGCCTGATCAGCGACCGAAGATCTCCTTGGAGCGGCGGCGCCATTCCCCCAAGAACAACGCATCGAGGAACTCCCGGAACTTGCGGCGGTCGGCCTCGGTCTTGAGTTCCCCGCCCCAGGCATTCAAACGCCGCTCGCCCTGTTCGCCGGCCTCCGGCGAGCGGTCCTTAGCCATATAAACGGTGAGGTAAGCCATGGCGCGAGGGTAGTCCTGCCGGAGTTCGACCAACAGGTCGGCGGCCATGAGCGCCCCTTCGGCGCCGCCGGCAGCCCAAGCCTTCTCCGCGCAGGCGAGGGCCTCTTCCTTATCCAAAGGCACATGGATCCCGCGAAGATGCATCTCCGAAAGGTTGCACCAAGCATCCGCCGACCCCTTCTCCGCCCCCGCGCGGTAGCAGGCCACGGTCTGCTTCAGGTCCTTCGGCAGGACGTCTCCCTCCGCATACATCGCGCCGAGGCGGGTCAGCGCGGCGGCCGAACCCTTGTCGGCGGCCAACCGATAACACCGCACGGCTTCGTCGTTATCCTTCTTCCGACCCTCCCCGTACTCGGATAGGATTCCCAAGTTGAGCATGCCCATCGGCTCACCGTTCGCCCAAGCCGCCTGGAAATACCCGATCGCCTTCGGCAGGTCCCGCGGAGCGAAGTCACCTGTGATATAGACCTCGCCCAAGCTATTCAGGGCCGGCCCATGCTTCTGCGCCGCGGCCTTCTCCATCCATTGGAGGCCGGCCGTGGCGTCAGGCGCTTCGAAGGTACCCATCATCAGGGCAAACCCGTAATGCCATTGCGCCTCGGCGTTGCCGGATGCGGCCTTGCGCTGCAGCTCCGGCCAGAACTCGTCCTGCATCTTCGAGAGATAAGCCGACGCCGCGGACTCCGGTGCGGCCACCGCGGCCACGCCGGCCGCCGACCCGGCGGGCGCGGGCAGCCCTGGGGGCGCCACGGGCGTCACGACCGGGCCGTCGACGCCGACCTGCAGGCCGACGACCATGGCCGCGATCGCCACCAGAGACCACGCAAGCAAAACGGAGTTACGCATGCCGCATGATAACCCCAGCGCAAAAAACGCACAAGGGGTGCAGAAGAATTATTTAAATATTTTTCGCGGCCCGCGTTCAGCGTTTCCGCAGCCGCACGACGAGGCGTTCGGGCACCGGCGCCGTCGGACCGGGGTTCGGCAGCAGCACGAAGTCATCGGCCGCCACGGGCTTCCATTCCTGCCCCGCGACGACCTCCCAACCGGCGGCGTGCCGCGGCAGGAAAGCGACCAGCGGTCGGCCCCCGCGCTCGGAGCCGTTGGTGTCAACCGGGGCAAAGGTCGCGCCGCCGGCCTTCGGCGTGATGGTCCAAGTCCATTCGCCCGCGGGCCCCTCGACCAACGTCTCTTCCCAGCGCAGGGGGCCGGGCGCCAGCTTCGCCGACCACCGGGGGTCGCCGTAGAGCACGGTGACGTTCTGGTCGAATTCCAGGCCACGGATGTTCGCCTTGAGGCGAGCGGCCTTGGCCTCGCCCAAGGTCCAGAGCAACGCGTGGTGATTGGCCAGCCGGGCCTCGCCGACGTTGAAGCGGCCGGGTTGCTCGAGGAAATAATCCAGCACCCCCCAGCCTGCGTAACCAAACCAGGTCGGCTCGACGTAGCCCAGCATCTGCAGGGCGCCGCCGGTGTTCAGCCAAGCCAAGGCCATGCAATCCTCCGTCTGGGGGACGTTGCCGATGAGGCAATTGCCGACCGCCAAGTAGACCTTGGGGTTGGGCGAGCGGACCTCGTGCACCGTGCCATCCAGCGACTTCCCCACGAGCACGCCATCGCGGTGGGTGAAGATGCCGTTGCGGTACCGATACCCCGGCTCCCACTGCGTTTCGCTCGCATGGCCCGAAGTGATGAAACAATCCGTGTCGGCGGCGTTCAGCCGCTGGGCGATGGCGGCGGTGGAATCAGCGGCCCCCTGCCCTTTGATCGCCTTTGGCGTGCCATCCTTGACCCAGACCTCGCCCGCCTTGAACTCCGAAAACCAGTAACCGCTTGGCGCGCACTCCGAGGCGAAAGCGGTGGAGGCGCCGACCTTGCGGATGGTGAGCGGTTCCGCCGGGGCGGCCAGCTTCAGCGCCAACTCGGCCGTCCGGCCGGTGATGATGCCCCACTGGAAATCCTCGTAGGGGTCGGCATCATTCTCGCGCGCCAACCGATGGATGGCGTAGGCCGATTTCCGGCCGAGTTCCGCGGGTCGAGCCACCCAGCAAACCCAGCGAGGCGGGGCTTGGCGAAGCCCGGACTGGCACTCGAGCACATCGGCTTGGTAAGTCAGGACCTCCGCGCGGTGCTTGTCCTGGAGCCGGGCGACGACCTTGGCCCAAGCCGGGTCAGCCTGCGTCTCCTTGGACACCAGCACGACATAATCGGCAGCGCCGAGGGGTAGGCCGACGACGCAAAGCAGCAGGGCGAAGAAGCGGGGCATACCTAAGGGATACCGCCACCCCGCCCCATGCCAAGCGCTTACCGACTCAGGGCTTCTCGAAAACCATCAGGTGCTGCCAAGGCAGGTCGGGGCGGTTCTCCAGGAAACGAAAACCGGCCGACTCGAATTCCTTCCGGGCTTGGGCTTCGGACATCTTGTGAAGCGGCTTGATGGGCACCTTGGGGTCCTCCGCCCGAAACTCCAACAAGTAGATGCGGCCACCCTTCTTGAGCGCGGCCTTGATCGAACCCAGCATCTCGGCGGGGTGATCAAACTCATGGTAGGCATCGACCATCAGGACGGCGTCGAGCGAGGCATCCGGCAGCTTGAGTTCCGTCACCGAGCCGAGGTGGGGCTCGACGTTCTTGAGGCCGCGGGCGAGCAACTCCTCCTTCATGTAGGCCAACATCTCGGGCTGGATATCGACCGCCACCACGCGGCCTTGCGGGACCAACGGGGCCAAGCGGAAAGTATAATACCCTGAGCCCGCGCCGATGTCGGCGATGACCGCGTTGGGCGCAAGCTTGAGGGCCGCGATGGCCTTCGAGGGCGCCTCTTCCTTTTCGCGCTCCGTCCGTTCCAACCAACCGATGCCCGGATGGCCCATCACGTGGGAAATCTCGCGGCCGTGGAACGTTTTCCCGATTCCATCAGGCGAAGCCACGCAGGTGCCATACTGGGGTTCAGCCGAAACCGGCAACGGCGGTGCGCCCGCGGGGCTGGCCGCGGAGGGCTGGCTGGCCGCCGGCTGGGTCCAGAAGAACAAGCCAAACGCCAAACCCAACAGCAGGATCGAACTCAGGACAGGGTAACGCTTCATGAGTCACGTTTAAGCGAGCTCCCCCCAAGGCGCAAGACACCGCCCAAATAAAAAAGGCCGAACCCACGGGTCCGGCCTTTCTGCGAAAAGCGGGTGAATTACTTGGTGGCCGGAGCATCCTTGGCCGGAGCCGGGGCATCCTTGGCCGGAGGATTGCACTTCTCGCAAACTTTGCCGTCCTTGGCCGCCTTGACGCAGCAAGGATGGGAGCAGGGCTTGCCGCCCTTTTCAGACTTCTCGCAGCAACCACCCGTCTTGAACTTCGAGGTGTCTACGGCTGGAGCGGCGGGAGCATCCTTCTTGGCAGGTGCGGCCGTGGTGGTGGCGGCGATCGCCAGGGAGGAGCAGACGGCGACGAGGGCGAGGAGACGGAGGAGGGTTTTCATGATGGAATATGGATATAACCCAGACCGCGGCTAATCAAGGAGATTAGGGCTACCTGGCGCTGAACAAGCCGATGATCGCCCCGACCCCCACCAAAGCCGGCACGGAAAGCTTCTGCCGGTAGAACATCCAGCCGGCGGCAGCGGAAACGAGCAGGAACAGCGGCGTCGAAACCTGCGACCAACACAGGGCAAATCCCAGGTAAAAAACGGCCCCGGCGGCGACGGCCGAGACCATGCCGAGCGCATCGTGGAAGCGGCGATCGCCCACTCCCTCTTCCGCCAAGGGGGCGCTGGCCAAGAGGACCAAGGTCGAGGGCACGAACGTGAAGACCGCCGCGGTGACGAGACCGAGGATGCCCAGGCCGACGCCACCATAGCCGGCGAAGAGCGCGCCATTGAACCCCGCCAGGAAGCCGATGAAACTTCCCGCCAACAGCAACGGTCCCGGGGTGGCCTCGCCGATGACCAGGGCGTCCCCAAACCGCGCTTCGCTCAGCCAACCGAGGCCATCGGCACGCACGCGCCAAATCCCCAGCGCGGCATAGGCGCCGCCAAAAGAAGTCAGGACGGCGAAGAGCGAGACCTCGACGAGCTGCACGTAACCATGGCTATGCTTGAGCCACAACCAAAGGGCCAAGTAGACGAGCAACACCGGCAAGAGGTAACGCCCTATCCGCATCACCGCCAAACGCAGCTGGTCGCTCACCGGCGGAGGGGCTTCCTCATCCTCGGGACGCGCAAACCAACCATGCAAACCCGCCGCCACCGCGATGAAGACAAACGGCGCCCCGAAGCAAAGGCCGCCGAACGATAAGCCCGCCGCCACGCGGCGGGGCAACGCCTCACAGGTCCGCAGCAATAGCTTCAGCCCGACGACTATGATCACCCCCGCCACCGCGGCGCGGGCACCCGCCAGGACGCCCGGCAAGAGTTCCCAACTGCTCCCCACCGCGTAAAGCCACGCCAGGACGCCGCAGGCGAGCAAGCCCGGCAACACGAAGCCCAACGTGGCGACGGCGGCTCCGCGCCAACCGTGCGTCCGCCACGCAATCCAAGCCACCAATTGCTGCGCCTCCGGGCCCGGCAGGAACAGGCAAAGCCCAAGGGCGCGCGTGAACGCTTCCGCCGTGAGCCAACCGCGCTTCTGGACGCACTCCTGCTCGAGGAGCGCGATCTGCGCCCCCGGCCCGCCCCAAGACAGCAAGCCCATGCGCAACCAGAAGAGAAACGGGAACGACGCCATGCGGAGGACGGAAGCAAAGCCCCCCCGACCCGGAATCGCACTAACAAAAAAGCCGGACCTGAGGTCCGGCTTTCCCAGTGGCGCCCAGCCCCGCCTTACTTCTTCTTGCAGACGGGAGCGGCGGACTTGATCGGCGCGGGCTTCGGGGCTTCCTTCTTCCCGCACTTCGCTTCGACAGGCTTGCTGGCCGGCTTGGCCTCGGGCTTCTGGCAGCTACCCGTGGTGGGCTTAGGAGTCACGGCCGGAGTGGTCGGGCTCGTCGGGGTGGTCGGGGTGGTCGTGCCTCCACCGGTGGCGACGGCGGCGGAAAGGCTGGCGGCAGCCATGAGGATGGAGGCGGAGGCGAGGAAAGACTTCATGTTAATAGCAGCGCCATACATGAAAAAGGCGGTCGCAAACCCTAAAAAGTCGCCCAGCCCCACGGTCGGGCTTGCGGGGTCTCATGGAGAAAGATAATTAATCCCCCTTGCCCGCCGCCTCGATCCAGCCCCCACCCCGCCCGTCTGCAGGACGGTCCGGCTTCAGCCTCCTGCTCTCGCTGGTGGTGCTGAGCATCATGATCCTGAGCGTCATCATGGTGGCGGCCTTCCTCTCGGTGGAAACCCGACTCGCCAGCCACGCGCAACTGGCCCTTCGGGCCCGGCTGAATGGGGTCGTCGCCCTACGCTTGGCCTTGGCCCATACCCAACAGGAAGCCGGCCCCGACCGGCGCGTCACCGGCCGGGCCGACCTGACTCAAGCTGACGTTGCCCCGAGCGCCGCGCTCAACCCGATGTGGACCGGCGTCTGGAACACCCAACGACCCAACCAACCGCCGCACTGGCTGATCAGCGGACGCGACGACCTCGACGCAGGCGCGCAGATGGTCTCCTTGTCGGGGGAATCCGATTACCCAGCCCCGGTCTGGCTGCCTTGGCAAAAAGACTACACCCCAGCGGACGCCAACTTGATTCCGCTCGTCGCCACGGGCAGCGCCGCCGGGGCGGAGACCGACAAGCCAAGCGGACTGGTGAGTTTGCCGCGGATCACCCTACCTGACGACGCTTTCGGCAAGTACGCCTACTGGGTCGGGGACGAAGGGATCAAGGCTCGCTTCAACCTCTTTGACGGCCGGACCACCGGAACCGCGAATACCTTGGGCAACCTCTTGGCGCTGCGCAACCCAGTGACTCCGGGCCTCGCCCTGCTCCCGGGCTTCGAGAACCATGCGGCCGACGACGCCCTGACACGCGGGCAAACCTTCGCCGACATCCGGAACCTGAGCGGCTTCAGCGAAGGCACGGGCACCACGCCCAACTCGAACCGCCTCTTCCATGACCTCTCCGCCAGCTCGATGGGGGTGCTCGCAGATTCCTACCACGGCGGGCTCAAACGCGACCTCTCGCTGGCCTTCGAGCTCAGCGACGCCGACTTCAACCTGACCGAATTCGGAGCCGGCAAGGCCGGCGCGGCCGCGACCGGCACGGCCACCGGGGTCGAAACGGTCAGCATGCGCATCCCCCTGGATGGCCGCTCGCTCACCGCCGCGCCCGTCTTCAACCGCAGCACCCAAGAAGGCGAAGTCCGCGGGCCTGCCTGGTGGGCCTTGCGCGACTACCATCGTCTCTACAAGCAGGTCGGCTGGAACAGCTCGGGCGTGCCCGTCCTGAAAGCCCGCACCTTCTACCCGAACGCCAGCCGCATCATGCCGCCGACGGCGAACGCGGATCCCAACAACGTCCGGCAGACCACCTACAGCTACGCGCTGACCTACAACGCCGACCACGCCACGCTGAACCCGCAGGCGATGGACTTCGGCAACTTCTGGAACCTCGGCACCCAACCCGTCCCGCGCGCCCTGAACGTCGCGGCCACGCCCTACATCCACCGCGTGATGATGGTGTTCAGCGTGAACCTGGAAACCTTCCCCAACGGCGGCGCGGGCATCTACTTCAACCTCACCCCGATCGTCGTCGTCCACAACCCCTACAACGTGGCGATGAAGTTCGAGGCCCGCAACGGCGCCGCCGGCACCTATGCCCTCGCGGTCTCGTTCACCAACTGGGACCAGTGGATCTTCCGCTACAAGCGCTACGCCGCCTACGGCACCGGCCCGACCTCCACCTTCGAGATCCCGCTCAGCTCCTTCTTCATGCAGCAGGACGACCAGCAGGCGAACGCCAACGACATGTTCCGCCTCTACCTGCCGGACTTCACCCTCAACCCCGGCGAGTTCCGCGTGCTCTCGTGCAGCTCGCCGACGATGCAGGACTGGAAGCGCGTCGTGGAGCTGTCCAACGCCTTCAACCAATCGGGAGGTTTCAACGACACGCTGAACGACTGGGGCTTCGGGGAAGCCTCCCGCTGGTACCTCGACGACGCCTTCGGCTTCGAGGTGCTCCCCGCCGGCGACTTCCGCGTCCGCCAAGCCTTGGCCTGCTGGCCTGGGGACCTCATCAACAAGACGGCCTCGACCGCCAACTTCTACAGCAAGTCCAGCGAGCACACGGAACTCTTCTACCGCGACCTCAACCCGGCGCGCGTGGGTTCCGCCGGCGAGAAATTCTTCCCGAACTACACTTGGATCGCGCCGAAGTACAATCGCCGCGGCCAGCCGTTGCCGCCTTCGGTCATCACCGTCATGGACCTTGCCGTCAAGACGGCCGACTGGACCAGTTCCCCCTACCCGCCGTTCACGCATTCGAACCCGATGGCCGCCTCTTGCCGCGCGGACGGCGCCGGGCGCACCGACCTGGGCGAGGGCAACGGCTTCGTCGGCGCCTCGCCGAGCTACCGCATGCGGCTCTTCCGCCCCTCGACTTGGTCGGAAATCCTCCAGACCAGCAGCGGCCTCGGCTACGGCGGCTATTCGGTGACGAGCTCGGGCTCGACCATCGCCGTGCAATCGGAGATCCCCTTGGCGCCCCCCACGGGCTTGGCGCAGTACGCCCACGCCAACCTGAGCATGCGCGACCAGCAGCCCTTGCTGGGCGTCGGCAGCAGTTTCGCGCACACCCAAGTCAATGTCCAGCGGACCACGCAGATCAACAGTCCGAACTGGACGGACTACGACAACGCCTACCTGCTGAACCATGCCGTCTGGGATCAATACTTCCTCTCCAGCGCGGCCCCGGAGATGAGCAAGGCCTCGGCGCCCGCCGACCCCATCCCCTCGGACCCGACCGCCAACCCGAACGCCAACGCCAATGCGAACGGCAACGGCAACCCCAACGCGACGCCCGCGGAAACGCGCACCTTGAGTCAGGTGCTCGACGATTTCGTCAACGGCGTCCAACCGCTGAACAACCCAAGGATGCGCCTGCTCGGGGAATCCCATGGGGGCCCGGACCTACGGGCTGCGGTTGGCGACTACCGCCGCTCGGCCGCCGTCCTGCTCCATGACGGCAGCTTCAACGTCAACAGCACCTCCGTCGAAGCCTGGACCGCCCTCCTCGGCTCGGCCAAGGCCATCGCCACCACGAAGTACGCGGCCAGCCTACCCAACACGACGTCGACGCCGACCCAGCCGCAGAACGCCCGCTACCCACGTGCGATCCCGCAAGGCAACGCCGCCGTCGCGACCGGCACGATGACGAACAGCACCAACTGGTCCGGCTTCGTCAGCCTTTCCGACGACCAGGTGCGCAACCTCGCCAAAGCCATCGTCGAGGAAAACAAGGCTCGCTTCAAGGTGCTGACGCGCACCGAGCGGGACCAAAGCTACCCGCCCGCGGCCCGCATCTTCCGCGGGCAGATGACCGCCGCCACCCCGTACCTTGGCCTTACGGAGTTCGTCAACCGCTTCCTGCACCCCAACCCGCAGGTCTCGCGTTGCGGCGCCCTGCAGTCGGCGATCTTCCGGGCGGACAAGTACTTCGCGACGAAGCCGGACAACTCCGACCGCTTCTCCGACCGGCTATCGAACAAGGGCCTCATCGGCGCCGTCGACGCCGCCGGCCTTTCTACGTCCACGGCCGGCCCCTTCGCCAACCCGGAGAACATCGAGCAGCCCGATCCGACCGGCAGGAACGTCAGCCACGTCGCCCTCGGCGCCCCGGGCAACCTGCTGCAGTCCGATCTCCTCGAAGTCATCGGCAGTTCCTTGTCCACGCGGTCCGACACCTTCACCATCCGCGCCTACGGTGAAGCCGCGAACATCGCCGGCGACAGCGCCAAATGCTGGATCGAGGCCGTGATCCAACGCGTGCCGGAATTCATGGACGCAACGAACGCGCCCGAGACCGCCGTCGCCAGCCCCAAGAACCCAACGTCGTTGGTCCCGGGCGCGACCACGACCGGCGAGGTCACCACCAGCAACCAGTTGACACCGGTCAACCAAGTGCTCGGCCGGCGTTTCCGCATCGTCTCCTTCCGCACCCTCAAACCGAATGAAATCTAAGGCCGCCCTCTGTCTTGGCCTGGTTCTGATGACCGGCGTCGGCGCGGAAGAGAAGCCGCCCGTCGAGGTGACCGTGAACCTCCGAGCCATCTCCTTGGATGGGCCCATCCTCGGCCACGGCTACCGCAAGGACGGCAAAATCTCCCCGCTCGTCATCGCCCCTGACTTCTTCACGCAGGAATTCACCTACCGCGGCAACCCGCATTTCGAGATCCTGCCGCTGACGGCCACGGTCAATCCCGAGGAGATCGCGAAGCTGTTGGCGCGCCATCCGACGGGCAAGCCCAGCGACCTCAGCATCAAGTCCCCCTTCGCCCCGCACACGATCGCGAAACCCAACGGACCCGAGAAAAGCCTGCTCGCCGTGGGGCCCGACCCTCGTAAATCCGCGGACCCCCGCAAGTCGGCTGATCCGCGGGCTTCCGCCGATCCGGCCCGTTCCCTCGACCCGGTGCGATCAGGCGACCCGGTCAAATCCGCCGACCCGACGCGCTCCGCGGATCCGGTCAAAACCATCGACCCCATCCGCTCCGGCGACCCCCTGCAGTCCGTCAACCCAGGAAAAACCGCCGTAGCCCAAAAGACCCTCACCCCGGAAGAAAAGCGCAAAAAGCGCCTGGCCGCTTTCGTGCCGGTCTCGGTCGAACCACCGAAGAAGCCAGCCAAGGATAAGGAAAACAAGCCGATCGCTTGGATCGACTTACCGACGACCCCCGGCCCGCACCATCTCATCTTGCTCGTGAACCCTGGCGACCCCAAGGGGGGCATCGTCGCCATCGACGACGCCCCGGGCGCGTTTCAGTACGGGACGATTCGCTTTTATAACCTCTGCCCACACCCCGTAGAAATTCAAATCCCAGGCAGTCGGACCAAGATCGGCTCCAAGGGAAGTACGGTGGTGCGTCCGAATGCGGCCGATGGGACCTATTTCGAAGGGACCATCCACACGCGCGGAGCCAGCGAGGCGCAAGATTCCTTGAGTTATAGTTTTCGCTACTTTCAGCAAAACGACCTCCGCACGCTCTATTTCATCCTCCCCTCCCCTGAAAGCGAAGGACAGGTCATCATAAAAGGCGTGGAAGATCGCTACCAACCGCCGGAACCGTCCGGCAAGTAGGTACAAAACCGAGCACAGCGCGGCGGAGTTATTCACAGTCCGACCACTCAAAAACCCTTCTAAAAATCTTGGAATTAGGGTTAAAAAGGCTGACTGTTTAGTTGGTTACCTGCCCCGGTAAATGAGCACCCCCCTCCTTCCCTCTGCGCGACGCGGCTTCAGCCTCGTCCTCTCCCTGACCATCATGGCGATGATGGTCATGGTCGTCATCGTGCTTGCCGCTTTTTTGAGCGTTGAATCCAAGCTCGCCAAGGCCGCCCAATACCGGACCCAGAGCAAACTGCATGCGCTCGTCTCGCTCCGTTTGGCGCTCGCGCACCTTCAACAAGAAGCTGGCCCCGACCGGCGCATGACCGCGCAAGCGAACCTCGGCGCCGACAGCAACCAGCCGGGCTGGAATTGGCAGACGATCCGCAACCCCCTCTGGACCGGCGTCTGGCGGAGCGATCGCCCGACCCAGCCTCCCGCTTGGCTCGTCAGCGGTCGCCACGATCGCCCGGCCAACTCGCAAAGCATCAACCTCTTTGGTCGGACCGATTATGAAGCCGACCATTGGGTGCCGTTCCAGACGGATTACGCCCCCACCGCCGGGCCCATGATGATCACGCTGGTTGGGGATGCCACCGCGATGCCCGCCGAGCTCATGAACTGGCCGACGACCCCCGGTCGTCCCGATGGTCGCATCTACCTGCCCAAAGTGCAGCTGCCGGACGCCAACGTGGCGGGCTCCTACTGCTACTGGATCGGCGACGAAGGCGTGAAAGCCAAACTCAACCTCACGGACACGCGCCTGACCCCCCCTGCGGGCACCACCGTCAGCGCCGACCAGCAAAGCTACAACCAAGTGATGGCGCTCCGCGGTACGGGTCGAACCGGCATCGAGATCCTGAAGGGCTTCGAGAACATCCCCTTGGGTGGAATCGACGCACGCACCACCAAGCTATCCGACCTCAGCCTCCTCGACGCGGCCGCCTTCACCGAAACCACGCCTCCGACGATCGCCCGGAAAGCTTGGCCGAGCCTGACCATGGTCTCCCGCGGCCTGAACACCGACTCGCAATGGGGCGGCCTCAAGATCGACCTCTCCGTCGCCTTCGAGAAGACCGATGCGGAATTCAAGGCCAGTGAGTTCGGTGAAGGCCCACCGCCCAAGGACTCCTTAGGCAACCCGCTCAGTGGCGTGACCTATACCTTCAACCCCAAGGGCACCTTGAATCGCGCAGCTTACGGGGATGCCAAGGTCGACGTGAAGTATGACGGCGCCCCCTTCGGAGGCACGAACGGAAGTCACCTCATCTCCCCGCTCTATTCCTACACCTTCAACAACACCACGGTCCGCGGCCCCACCTGGGAAGCCCTGCGCAACTACCATCGTCTCTACAAGGAAGTGGCATGGAACGACCCCACCAACCCCGTCGCGAATGCACCGACCCTGCGCGCCCGGACGCACTTCCCGAACACGATCAGCCTAAAGAACTATTACGGCGGGACGGCCCACTACGGCCACATGTACAACCGCATGGACACCTCCGAAGACGTCTATGTCTCGACGAACCAGCGCCCCCAACCGACGAAAGTGGGCGCCACCCCGTATGTCGCCCGCGAGATGCTCGTCTGGGGCCTGCAGAACAACGGCGGTACGCTCCGGCTAACGCTCTCCCCCATCACCGTCCTCCATAACCCTTACAACGTCGCGATGCGCCTGAAGCGCGAAAACTCCAGCGATACCGCGGCGATGCGCCTCTCCTACCGCGCATGGTCGGCCTGGTGGATGGACTTCGCCCGCAATGGCGCCAGCGGGAGCAGCACGTGGTCTTGGGACATGCTCACCTTGGCCCAGTCCACCGACTCGTCCCCGAACTGGGCCGAGAGTTTCCGTACCTACATTCCCGAAATCACCCTTCAACCGGGCGAATTCCGGGTCTTCACCCTGCCCGCCGGGGCGATTCCGTTCAACCGCCTAGCCACAACGGTGAATCGCTATGACTTCACCGGATGCTTCTACACGAACTGCCTGGATTCCGCGAAGTCGCCCTTGGCCCTCAATGGCTCCGACACCTTGACGGTGAGCGTCCGCAGCACGGGGCCGTTCTACATCCGCCACCTCCTCACCTGCTGGCCCGGCGACAGCATCATGGAGACCAACAATTCCGGCGATGGCGCCCTCTACAATGTCTGCAGCGAAGTCACCGAGCTGCTTTCCAACTCCATGGGCGTAGACCCCAACAACGTTTACCGAAGCGGCGTCGCTCCGCCCAAGGTCATCCCGCCCGGCGCCGTCCTCCCCAGCCCCGGACAGCCACCGCAAGTGCTCGCCGTCTTCGACTACGGCGTCCGCTGGGGCGGCGATCCGCTCGGCTTCCCGATCTTCGTGCACTCCAATCCGACCGCGGCCATGACCCGACCGGAAGCCACGGGTATCGGCCCGGGCTCCATGCCCGCCGGCTTCGCGACGACTTCGAACAGCTTCAAGCTCGTCGTCCGGGGCGCCAACAACTGGGCGGAAGTCTTCGAACCCGGACAGGACCCCGCGTTGGCCTTCGGCGGGACCACCGTCCGCTCCTCGGGCCTCAACACGGCGGTCTACACCGAAATCCCGCTCGGACCGCCGGTCTCGCTCGCGCAATACACCCACGCCAACCTGCACATCCGCGACCAAGACCCGCTGTTCGCGATCGGGAACAGCTTCGCGCCGCTCTACTCCCCCATCAACGCGGTCTCCAATTACCGCAGCGCGCAGAATTGGACCGACATGGACCGCGTCTGGCTGGCCAACGCGGCCATCTACGACCGCTTCTTCCTCTCCGGGGCGGCCCCCGCGATGTTCCGGGGCGTCGAACAAAAGCCCTTGGCCAAGGTGCTCGACGATTTCGCCGCAGGCACGGGCACCCTCGCCAATCCGCGCACGAAACTCTTCAGTTTCCGCGACACCGCCACGACGCGGGCGATGCTCTCCGACCACCGACGGATCGCGGGGGTGACCTGCACCGACGGGGCTTTCAACGTCAACAGCACCTCGATCGAGGCCTGGACGACCGTCTTGGCCAGCGCGAAGAAGAACGCCCTAGGCAAACTGACGGCCGACCAACCGGCCAAGACGCAGAACGCGCGCTATCCACGCGCCGCCCGCGGCGCCGATGTGTCCGACTACAACTACAAGAAACCCTTCAGCGACAAGTCGGCTTGGTCCGGCTTGGCCACCTTGGATGACGACCAGATCCGCCTGCTGGCCAAATCCATCGTCGAGGAGACGCGCAAGCGGCTCACGAACAACCACCGCAGCGAAGTCAACCTGCAGCCTTCCCTCGACGTGCACGCGCCGGTCGTTTTCCGCGGCCAAACGGTGCCGGTGCCCTACATCGGGCTGGCGCAATTCGTCAACCGCTGGCTGTGCGGGGCCGAGAACCCGCTTTCCTACGCCGGCTGCCTGCAGAACGCCATCGTTCGCGCGGACGTGGACGGCGCCAACTTGTCCAACCGTACGACCAACCCGGCACCCATCTCCGGCACCGCACAACAAGCCGCGACGACGACGCCGGGCATGGTGCCTTGGCTCGACCCGGCTTTCCTCGTCAACCTCAACCTCGCCGATCCACGATCGGGTGGCACGAACCGTGCGCACCTCCATCAAGCCAGCGCCGCTTCGCTGATTCAGTCGGACATCCTCTCCGTGATCGGCCCTGCCCTGACCACGCGCTCCGACACCTTCACCATCCGCGCCTATGGCGACGTCACCGAGCGGCCGGGCTCGAACTCCAGCCTCGGCGCCTGCTGGGTCGAAGCGGTCGTCCAACGCACCCCGGAATTCTGCGATGCCTCCCAACCCCCCGAAATGGAAGTCAGCGACCCCATCGACGGGGCCCGGCATAACCCCGGCCTGAAACTCACGAACCGGGCGCTGGGGCGTCGGTTCCAGATCGTCTCCCTGCGGGTGCTTTCGCCCAAAGAACTTTAATGCGTTTCCTCCTCCTCACCCTGACCGCAGCTTCGGTCAGCCTCCTGGGTCAATCCAACGACCCCAACGCGGCCAAGGTCTCCGTCCGTTTCCGGGCGTTGGCCTTCGACGCGCCCATCATCGGTGCGGGCTACCTGGACGGCAGCACGGCCAAGCGCCTCGATATCAGCAACGACTTCCTTTCGGGCGAGCAGACCTACCGCGGCGCACCCACCATCTCGTTCGTGATGGTCGATGACCTCACCAAGCCGGCGCCCGAAACCCCACCCGAAATCCTCGCCGCCCGCAGTCGGGGCACCGCCGCCCAAGAACGTGCGCGCAAGGCCAGCGAAGAGTACACGCGGCTGAGCGCCTTGAGCGCCAAAGCCAACACGGGCAGCCGCGAAGGCCAAGCCGGCAAAATCTCGGCATCTGAATTGGCCGAGGCGGAAGCCGCACAGGCCCGTCTCAGCGAGCTTTCCCGCATCATGGCGGAAGCCAACAAGGAGGCCGATGACGCGCAAATGGAGGTCAACAACCGGCAACGCGACCACCAGCAGGCCGTCGCGGAAGCCAAGAATCCGAAGGCCGGCAAGAGCAAGGCCCCCACCCCTCCCCCGACCAAAGCCGGCGCCAGCGACAAGGGGAAAGGTCCCTCCGTTGCGCCAGCGCCCTTTGCCACCTACACCTTCCCTGGTGACGGCAAGTACATCTTGCTCTTCGCTTCCGCGGGCAACGCCAAGCGCATCATGGCCATCGAGGACAAGGAAGGCTCCTTCCCCTTCGGCTCCTACCTGTACATCAACCTGACGGGCAAGCCCGTCGAGGTCCGGTACAACGGCAACTCCACCCCGATCGCCCCGAATGGCCGGGCCGTCATCAACGCGCCCGTCGCCAATGACACCTACGCCCAAGGCGAAGTGCTCACGCCCGGCGAGGACGGTTTCCAAATCGGCTACATCGCCCGCACCTACCAGCAGGCCGACGTCCGGACGCTCTTCTTCCTCCTGCCAAGCGACGCCGGTGGCCACTCGATCAACATCAAAGGCATCGAGGAACGCAAGCAGCCCGACCCGGTCCCCGACCCCAACGCCGGTGCGGCGAAGGGCGGGAAAGCCGCGGCCAAGTGAGGCTTACGCGCTGTAGCGCCAGTCGAGGATTTCCGCCTGCGGGAGCTTGCGCCCTTGCCAGCGGTTCCACTGCAGCTTCACGACGAGGTCGACCGCCCGCCCCAGCTCCGGCACGCGGGTGGCCATGCGCCAAGCGACGAAGTTGAGCCGGCGTCCGGCGATGGGCGCGCTCTGATAACGGAAGTTGCCGTCACCGAAGGCCGTCGGCGCCCGTTCGAAGACGAAGCCCTTCACCCCGAACAAAGGCTCCGGATTCCCTTCGCCATAAGGCTGCAGCAGTTCCAGGTCATCGAGCAGACGGTCGGTCACTTCCGTCGCCTTGATCCAGTGGACGATATCCAAGTCGCGGCCGTCGACGACGGCGGCGCCCGCGACCTTCTGGGCCGCGATGGCCGCGGAGAAGCGCAGCCGGAAGGCCTCCACATCCGCCACGGCCAGGGAGACGCCGACGGCCATCGGGTGGCCGCCAAAGGTCTTCAGGAGATCCGCACAGGCCGTGAGGGCCTCGACGAGATTGGTGCCCGGCACGCTGCGGCCGGAGCCCTTGGCGACGTCGCCTTCCTTGCCGAGCACGATGACCGGCCGATCCAGCGCCCGGCAAATCTTGCCCGCGGCGATACCCACGACGCCTGGATGCCAATCCCCGTGGACGACATAGCCCGGCAGGTCGCCCATCGCCTCGGCTTGGGCGGTGGCCTCTTCGGTCACCCGCTTGTCGATTTCCTGCCGCTCGCGATTGATCGCATCGAGCTGCGCGGCGTCGCGTTCGCAATCCTCCGCGGAGGAAGAAAGCAGCAGCTTCAAGGGCAAGGAAGCATCCGCCAAGCGACCGCTCGCGTTGATGCGCGGACCGATGCGGTAGGAGACATCCACCGAGGTCAGCACGCCGCCGGGCTCCATGCCGCTGACGGCGATGAGCGCGCGGACGCCGGGCCGACGGGCCTCACCGAGCGCACGCAAACCATGGGCCGCCAGGATGCGGTTTTCCGCCACCAATGGCACGAGGTCGGCGATGGTCCCCAAAGCGGCAAGGTCGAGGTAATCCTTCACCTGGATCTGCGTGCCCCGTTCATCGCCCGCCAACCGGAGCACCTTGAGCAGGCCGTGGACGAGCTTGAAGACGAGGCCCGCGGTGCAGAGCGACTGCCAGGCCGCCTCCGGGGCGTCGTTGACGCGGGGGTTGACCAAGATGCAAGCCGCGCGCGCCTCTTTGGCCGTGTGGTGATCCACCACGATGACATCCACGCCTTCAGCCTTCAGGCGATCGACTTCGGGCTTGGAGTTCGTGCCGCAGTCCAAGGCGATGAACAAGGATGGCTTGGCCTCGGCCAAGACGCGATCCAGCGCCGCCATCGAAAGCCCGTAGCCTTCCTCCAGCCGGCGCGGCACGAAATGGGCCGGGTCGGCGCCGAGCCGGCGGAGAAGATGCACCAGCATCGCGGTGCTGGAAACCCCATCGACGTCGTAGTCGCCCAAGATGGCGATGCGCTCGCCTTGGTTGACGGCGCGGACGATGCGTTCGGCGGCCTCCCGGAGACCACCGACGGCGAACGGATCGGAGACGTGCGCGAGCTGCGGGCGGAGGTGACGCTCCGCGTCGGCCTCGTCGGCGAACGCGCGGGCGAGGACGAAGGCGACGGGGTCGCTGACTCCAAGCGAGACCGCGATACGCCGGGCAAGCCCAGCATCCGCGGCCCGGTATAACCAGGCGGCCATGGCGGTGGTTTACGACCTGACCTCAGGCGTCAGAACCGGCCTCCCACGAGTAGCTCTTGGGCAGTTCGGCGTCGTCGACGCCTTTGCGTTCACCCTTGTGCCACCAGTAGAAGATCGGACTGGCGATGAAGATGGAGGAGAAAGTACCGGTGAGGACACCGTAGATGAAGATCTCGCCGTAGAGCCGGACGTCGCCCGCGCCGAAGATGTAGAGCGCCACGGCGCACAGGAACACCGTCGAGGAGGTCAAGATCGTGCGGGACATCGTCCGGTTGATCGCGAAGTGGATGATGTCACGGAGGGAACGGCCCGGATTGGCGGTCAGCTCTTCCCGGATGCGGTCGAACACGACGATGGTATCGTTGATCGAGTAGCCGATGATCAGGAGCACCGCGGCGATGAGGGTCGCGTTGAACTGCCCGCCGAAGAGGACGAACAGGGCGACGGTGAGGAGGACGTCGTGCAGGGTCGCCACCATCGCGGCGACACCGAAGCCGGCCTCGAAGCGCAAGGCCACGTAGATGCCGATGCCGAGCAGGGCGAGCACGACGGACCAGATGGCGTTCACCCGGAGATCGGCGGAAACCGACCCACCGATGGCTTCACGCGAAAGCATCATGGCGTCGGCGGAAATCGTCGGATCCTGCAGCATCTCCGGGTGCTGGGCCTTCAACCCGGTGACGATCTTCTTCAGGTTGGCGAAGTCGCCCTGGGTCCGGTCCTTGGTGAGTTCGGTCTCGATGCGCAGGCGCGAGGCGCCGCCGCCGACGGCCGTCACGAGGGTGACCGTGGTGTCGGGCAGACCGAGGGCTTCAGCCACCTTGATGACCTTGGTGGTGTCGACCTTCTCCTTGGCGCTGATGGCCACGAGGGTCGATTCGCCACCGCGGAAATCCTTGCCGAACGCTTCCTTGCCCTTGTAGGCGAGCGCGCCCAGGCCGACCGCGATGAGCACCCAGGAGACCGTGAACGCCATGCGGGCATAGTTCAGGAAGGGAATGGCCAACGTCGGACGGAAGACCGGCAAACCGAAGACGCGCGTCATGACGCCGCGGGACAAGGCCAGTTCCTGGAGGCCGCGACAGGTGATGAGCGAGGTGAAGACCGTCGTGAAGATGCCGATGGTCAAGGTCACGCCGAAACCGCGGATCGGGCCGGTGCCCATGAAGACCAGGATCAAGGCCGTCAGCAAGGTCGTCAGGTTGGCGTCGATGATGGTCCAGGTCGCGCGGGCGTAACCTTCACGCAAGGCCATCGCACGATCCTTGCCCAAAGCGGCTTCCTCGCGGACGCGCTCGAAGATGAGGATGTTGGCGTCGACCGCCATGCCGAGGGTGAGCACCAAAGCGGCGACATCGGGCAAGGTGATGGTCGCATCGAAGTAGGCCATCGCGCCGAGGATCATCAGCAAGTTGAGGACCATGCCGAGGACCGCAATGAAGCCGCCCCAGACGTAGAAGCCGACCATGAAGAGGATGACGAGGCCGACGGCGACGACGGAAGCCACGACCGACTTGGCTTGGGCATCCTTGGCGAGCGAAGGACCGACCGAGGTCACGTCCTGCGTGATCAGCGGGAACTCCAGCGGATTATTGAGCACGGAGGCAAGTTCGAGGGCCTCTTCACGCGAGAAGGAACCGGTGATGGTCGCGCCCGAGCTGCGGATCGCTTCCTTGACGGTCGGGGCGGACTGGAGCTGGCCGTCGAGGACGATGGCGAGCTGGCCGATGCCGCGGGTGTTGCCTTCGGCGATCTTCGCCGTGAGGTCGCCGAACTTCTTCGAGCCCTCGTCGGTGAACGTCATGCTGACGTAGAAGGACAGGCCGTCGTCGGAGCGCGCGGCGGAGGACTTGATGATCTTACCGGTGGCGTCGGCCTTCTTGCGGACGTAGTAACGCTGCGTGGTGACCTCGCCCGTCCGGCGGTCGACGTTGCGCTCGGTCAGGACTTCATAGGTCGCGATCGCACCGCTGTCATCCTGCAGCGCCTTGGTCGAACGCTCGCGGTCGGTAGGCGCCGGGCGCTCTCCGCGGTAAACCTGACGGAACTCCAACTTGGCCGGCTTCTTCAGCGCGTCCATGATGTCGGGGTTGTTGGCGGCGTCTTCGCCGGGCAGCTGGACTTCCAGGGACAAGTCGCCGACGGGGCGGATGACGGGCTCGGCGACACCGAAAGCGTTGACGCGCTGTTCCATGACCGCGATGGCCTGGGCCACCATCTGGGCGGAATCCATGCTCGTCTTGTCGCCATTGGACTTCTCGCCGGACTCCGCGCCCGAGGGGTCGACTTTGAGCGTGAACGCGACGCCGCCTTGCAGGTCGAGGCCCAGCTTGAGCCTGCCCTGCGAAGCCAGCAGCTGCTGCTTCAGGACGAGGATGTTGCGTTTCGCCAGGTCGGGCTCGCGGACGAAATCCTTCTCCTGGTAGAAGAACGGCAGGAGATCCACGCTACCCGCGCGGCCCTTGCCTTCGCCGATGTCGCGCAAGGCCTGATAGTAGGAGACCGACTTCTGGTCGGCCGGCACGGCCGCGTCCTTGTAATCGCGGAGGCGCTTCTGGGCTTCGGCGTGGATCTTCTCGAAGGCCGGCTTATCCTTGATGACCTGCGTCGGGATGAATTCCTCGAGAGGGGTCGGAGCGATGGGGTAGAACTCGTACCAGGCTGCCGCCAGGGCGAAAATCGATACCGCCACCTTCCAGAACCAAGTCCTGGATGTCATGGGTATGTCGTCGTTTTAAGGGTGAACGAATTAGGCCTGGATGGCCTTGGCGGCTTCTTCGGCCTTACCAACGATGGCCGACTTATGGACGACCATGCGTCCGCTCTCGATTTCGATGGTCACGCGGTCATCCTTGATGTGGTAGACCTTGCCGTAGATGCCGTTGGCCAAGACCACCTCGGCACCCACCGCGAGCTCGGACTGCAGCTTTTCGCGCTCCTTCTGCAGCTTGCGCTGGGGGGCGACGAAGAAGAAGTACATGGCTGCGATGAACAGCAGCATCGGGGCGAAACTGAGCAGCGACTCCCCCAAGGTGGGAGCAGCGGCTGCATCTGCCGCAAGTACATGAATACCAATAGTTTGGATGTTAATCATTGTTGTTTTGTTTGGAAATGGGAACTGAGAACCCCCTTGAAATGAGGCGGATAGGCAAAAAGGCAAGCCCCGGCTCGGTTCGGATTGGTTTTGCTAACCCTCTATGGGTAGGTCATTGTGAATAACTCAATCCATGAACGAAGCCTCCCCGGAGCCCGATTCAACCGCTCCTCATGCGCTAGCCAAGCCGCTCACGTTTGCTGCGACCATAGCCGCCCTAGGGGTGGTCTTCGGGGACATCGGCACAAGCCCTCTCTATGCCTTCAAGGAGTGCCTCCGCGTCAAGAACGAGGCCGGTAATTTCGTAGGCGTCAGCATGGTGATCCCCACCCTCTCATTGATCATCTGGTCGCTGATCCTGGTGGTGATGTTCAAATACGTTCTCCTGGTCATGGAGGCCAACGAAGACGGCGAAGGCGGCATCATGACCTTGGTATCGCTGGCCTCCAGCAAAGATCCGGCCAAAGGGAAACGAAAACACCGCAGCTTCCTCGTTCTGCTGGGAGTCTTTGGCGCAGCCCTGCTCTACGGGGATGGCGTCATCACGCCGGCCATCTCCGTGGTCTCCGCCCTGGAGGGGGTCAAAGAAGCCAACGAGCGTCTCCACGGCCCACTGGGGCCAGAGTTCCTCAAATACTTCATCCCAACCGCGGCAGTCCTGATCCTCGGGGGGATTTTTTGGCTGCAAAAAATCGGCACCGGCAAGGTTGGTCTCTATTTCGGACCTATTACGATGATTTGGTTCCTCGTCATCGGCGGACTCGGAGCGCTCGCCCTCGTGCTCAACAGCCAAGTCTTCGGGGAAATCATCTGGGCCTTAAACCCGCTCGAAGGGATTAAATTGCTGCTGGAGCGCCCGACCATGGGAATCCTCATCCTCGGGGCCGTCTTCCTGTCGGTCACCGGGGCGGAAGCCCTGTACGCGGACATGGGGCATTTTGGCCAAAAACCGATTCGTGCCGCCTGGAGTTTCATCGTCTTCCCAGCGTTGATCTTGAATTACTTCGGACAAGGCGCCTGGGCACTCGCACACCCGGACGAGTTGCTGACCGCGGGCTTCAACCCCTTCTTCAATATGGCCCCGAACTGGGCCCAGATCCCCTTGGTGGTGATTGCGACGCTCGCCGCCATCATCGCATCCCAAGCCCTGATCGCCGGTGCCTTCTCCATCACGATGCAGGCCATCCAGCTCAATTACCTCCCGCGGATGCGCATCGAGCGAACCTCCGATGTGGAATCTGGGCAAATCTACGTCCCGATCATCAACTGGATGCTGATGATCGGCTCCATGTACCTCGTCCTGCACTACGAGAATTCGGAGAACCTGGCCAGCGCCTACGGCATCGCGGTCAGCCTCACGATGATCGTGACGACGGTTCTCTTCGGGCAGTATGTGCGTCATCGCCTCAAGATACCGTCGGTGGCGGCCTACGCCCTCCTCTCCCCTTTCATCATCCTCGAGCTGCTTTTCGTCTTGGGCAACACCCATAAAGTGCTTCCCAACGGCTGGATGCCTTTGGCCATAGGGGTCGTCGTTTACTACCTCATGGCCGTGTGGAACAAGGGGCGCATCGCGATGAAGAAGAAGCTGCAGATCGGGGCGGGCAACCAGGAGTGCGGGCTCTTCCTCGACAGTGTCGAAGAGCATTTCAACCATGGCAAGATGAGCCGAGTCAAGGGGACCGCCATTTACCTTGCGGGCTCCACCAAGGCCGTGCCGATGGCCTTGGCGCATAACCTGAAGCACAACAAGGTGCTGCACGACCACATCATCATCCTGACGCTTAAGGTCGATGATGACCGGGCCATCGTACCCACGGCCGAACGCGTTCGCTTCGACATGCGTCGTCCCAAGTTCTGCCGACTGGATGGCCAGGAAGAATTTCCCGCCGTACTCTCTGTCACTGGTCTCTTTGGGTTCCGCGAAAAACAAGACGTCTTCACCGTCCAAGAGGCCGCCTTCAAGGAACTGGGCATCAACCCGAGCGAGCTCGACACGACCTACTTCCTCAGCCGCGAGACCATCGTCCGGGCCACGTCCGGCTTCTCCCTCAATGCGGTGCAGGAAAAGCTCTTCGAGGTGCTGAATCGCAATTCCCTTTCGGCGACGGCCTACTTCAACCTGCCGCCCGGCCGCGTGGTCGAGCTCGGCATGCAGGTGGAACTCTGAGCGCGCTCAGCGCGCGGGGGCTTCGATCCGGAACACGAACGCCTGCACGCAGGGGTGGTTCTCTTCGTCGACCATCTCGCTGGGGGTGGCGATCACGCAGACGGCGCCCAGCTGCTCCCATGTGAGCGCATCGGGCCAGCCCAGCATCGTCACGCGCGACCCCGGCGCCGGCCGGAAGGCCTTCGTCCGCACCTGCTTGCCGGGCCAACCTTCGGCGATGAGATACGTCACGCGGCCATCGGCGGAACGCGTGAAGGTGAAGCGACCTTCGGGCGGCAGGGCGGGCGTCACGTGGGTCAGGGCCTCGGCGTTGACGTTCAGCCAGGCCTCAACGTACAGGAAGTGGTCCGACTGCACCGGATCGGTGGGCGTCAGGGCCTTGTGCGGGTCCGCTTCCACCCTGCCCGCGGAGATGTCCGCGATCAGTTGGCGCAAGGCCGCCTCCTGGGTCGCCGGAACCGTCCGGCACGCCGCCAAAAGCAAAACAGCCATCGGAAACCAGATGGCTGCTCGCGACGTCATGGCGCAGCTTACTTGGCGCCTTTGCTCTTGGCGACCAAGGCGTAGAAGCGATCGAAGAGCACGTCGGCGTCGTTCGGACCGGGACCCGCTTCCGGGTGATACTGGACCGAGAAGACGGGCTTATCCTTGAGGCGTAGGCCGGAGACGGTGTTGTCGTTCAGGTTGATTTCCGTGACGACGGCGCCGCAGCGGTCGAGTTCCTCGGCCTTGGACGCGAAACCGTGGTTCTGGGCGGTGATCGAAACGCGGCCTTCTTCGGTGTTCTTGACGGGCTGGTTGCCGCCACGGTGGCCGAACTTCAGCTTGTAGGTGGTGGCGCCGATGGCGTGCGTGATGATCTGGTGACCGAGGCAGATGCCGAAGACCGGGTAGGTCTGAATCAGGTCCTTGACGGCTTCGTGCGCGTACTTGAGGGCGGCGGGATCGCCGGGGCCGTTCGAAAGGAAGACGCCATCGGGATTGTATGCCCGGATGACCGAGGCCGGCGTGGTGGCCGGGAAGACCTGGACGTCGAAACCCGAAGCGACGAGGCGACGGAAGATCGAGGTCTTGGCGCCGAAGTCGTAAGCGGCGATGCGGTAACGTACCGGACGATCCTTCGGCTTGTTCAGGTGCGTACCCGGCACCGTGAAGGCTTCGCAGTCACCGGCGGTGGCGTTGTAATTGTAGGCGGCCTTGCAGGTGACTTCCTTGACGAAGTCGGCGCCGACGGTGCCGGTCCAAGCCCGTGCGCGCTTGAGGGCTTCTTCGTCGCTCAGGCCTTCGGTGGACAGGCAGGCTTTCATCACTCCGGCGGAGCGGAGCTTCTTGGTCAGCGAACGCGTGTCGAGGCCTTCGATGCCGGGGATGCCGTACTTCTTCAGCCAGGTGCTGAGGTCGGTCGTGGCGCGCCAATTGGAGACAATGGGCGACAGGTCGCGGACGACGAAACCGGCGACGTGCGGACGGGCCGACTCGAGGTCTTCCTCGTTCACGCCGTAGTTGCCGATCTGCGGGGCGGTCATGGTCACGATCTGACCGTAGTACGAAGGATCCGTGAGGATTTCCTGGTAACCGGTCATGCTGGTGTTGAACACCACTTCGCCGCAGAGGGTGGCCTCAGCCCCAAATGCCCTGCCCCGAAGAATGGTTCCATCTTCAAGAGCGAGCACAGCGTGGCGAGTCATGAGTCCGTTTTGAATGACCGAACGCCCTCCGTGTGAAGCAAAAAAGAGAACAATCGTCCAAACGGCCGAACCCGGGACTTAGAGACCCTTCGCCGGATCGCCGCCCAAAGGCACGGGGGGACGGGCGCGAGCATCCAAAGCATCGGCCGAATAGGGCTTATGAACCTGCCAACCCGCCCGAAACACCCCCCCGATGGTCTTGATGTGGTCCGTAATGGCCTTCAGGACGGCGGGGTTCGTCCGCTGGGACCACTCGGGGTGAAGCCAGACGCTGGGGGCCACCCACCGCCCCCCCACTGCTTCCGTCCAGCGCGTGATGGTATCGGGGGCTTCCACGATGATTTTGACCTCATCCGCCCGCTGGAGGGACTCTGATAAGGGTAGTTTGGCCCACTTGGGGCTCACCGTCACCCACGCAAACCCCGGAGCAATCGGGTATGCCCCGCAGGTCTCCAGGTGGGCAGGCAGGCCGACCGACGTGAGGGCAGCCAAGAGCGGCGCGAGGTCATGGACACAGGGCTCCCCCCCGGTGATGACCACGAACTGCGGCGCGGAGGCCTTGGCTTCGGCGGCCAACTCCGCAGCTGTGGCCTTCCGGACCTGCTTAGGCACGTACTGAGGATGCCAAGTCGAAGCCGAGTCGCACCAGGCACACTTCACCGGGCAGCCCTGGAGGCGGATGAAGAAGGCTTTACGCCCGAGATGGACGCCCTCCCCTTGCCAACTCAGGAACGTCTCATTGACCGGATAAAGGTCCGCCATGGTTAGGCCTTCGGCTGGTAGCTCGCCTTGTTCTTCGTGTCTTCGTGCAGGATGATCTGACGGACCCACGCGCGGCCTTCGGTCTCCTTGCGCACCATCGGGTCAAAGGTCTCGAAAAGGTGCTGCGCGATGCCTTCGGTGGAAACGGACTCGATGACGAGCGGACGGAAAAGCTTCGGGTAATCCTTGAGGAGCTGCTCACGGATGGGATCGGACTTCGCGAAGAGGCAGGCGTGGTCGAGGTTGTCGGCGATCCACTGCTTCAAGAACCCGAGCCCACCGAAATCGACGACGAAGCCACGCGCATCGAGGCGCTCGCAACCGAACTCGATCTCGATGGCCCAATTATGCCCATGCAGGAAAGCGCAATGCCCGTCATGCCGGTGCTGGCGATGGGCGAACGGGATGTCCCGATAGGTCTTGCTGCAGGTGAACATGCGCAAGGAAGGTTTAGGCGAGGCCATGGGCCCGCCGCAAGGCACATTATGTCGGCTCGCCAGCCAAACGGCCAAAAAAGAGGCCTACCGCATCCCCATGCGGCAGGCCTCGAAGGTTCTGCTGCGCGTGCTTAGAACGTATGCGAGAGGCCGACCGACCAGATGTCGGCGGCATGCACCGGATTCACCAGTGCGGTCGCGGACTTCGGCACATAGCTGCGGATTTCCACCGGCTTGCTGAAGTACACATAGGCATTGGTGCCAGCCGCCACCTTATAGGTCAGGCCCGCGGCCAAGGTCGTCGTGAGTCCGCCCGTCTCGAGGTCTTCCGCATACTGGGCATTGACCGTGGCTTCGGTGTTCTTGTCGCGGAACTGACGCAGCAGCGAAGCCTGCGCCGAGCACGCCAACTTGTCGGTCAGCTGGTAACGGGCTCCGCCGTTCAACGAAACCGTCGAACCAGGGCGGAAGCGCGCATCGCTGAACACCGGGACCTGCGCCTGCAGCGAGACGAATTCGGTCAACTTAGCCGAAGGCGCGCCAAAATCCTTACGGACCCCGGCGATGAGATCGGTCGAACCCGTGCCGGGCTGGAGGTACTTCCGCGAGAGACCGCCCGCAGGATCGGCGAAGACGACATTGTCCTTACCCGTCGGCAGTTTGACGCCGGCGTTCACGGTGAAGCCCGACCAATTCAGCCGGGTGGTGACGGCGACATCGCCGAGTCCAACGACCTGCTGATGGTATTGCGTCGGGTTCGGATTGGCCAAGGACGGCACCTTGTCGGTATGGAGGCGACGTTCGATCCGCGGCACGGACAACGACCAGGTCTGACCCGCGAAGGTCGTCTCCACGGTCGCCGTGAGGATGTCGTGCGTGCCATACCAGTGGGCATGGGCACCGCTGTTGCGCTCGGTCTGATCGATCAGGTCCAGGCGCAGGTCGAGGGTGTAGGCGCCGGCGGGGGCCGCCGGGCGATCGCCGAGGTTATCGACGCAGACTTTGACGCAACCGCAGGGACAGGCCTGCGCGGCCGTGTAGGCACCGAGGGCGAGGAGGAGGAAGAGGTTCTTTTTCATGAGATTATGGATGTTTTCCGCCTGGACGGGGTGTGGCGAAGCCACCATCAAGGCAGGGTTGCGCATCCTGAAGAGGACGCGACTTGGGAAGGGAATGGAGCCACACGCGGGCCGAACTAACCGCAGCCCGCCACGGTGATCAGGCCGGAACCTTCGGCGGAGGGACCGGGACTTCGCGGAGCTGCGTGATCACGGACCAGCGTTCGCGCCCGACCTCGAGTCGGTGGGCGGATAGCGCGGCAAAACCCAAAGTGGCGAGCGGCAACGAGGCATCGGCCTTCACCTTCGCCTTCGCGGTTTCTTGCTTGGCCAAGGGCGACTGTTCCGACTGGGCGCGGCCTTCGCTGGCCACTTTGCACAACGGACAGGCTGCGTCGGTCATGGTCTTCGCGACAGCCGCACCGGCGGACATCGTGCGGGCATTGACGGCCGACATGTTCACCCAAGCGACGACCTGGAGGAGGTCCCAGGAAAGCCCCGACGCGGCCGCCCAAGCCGCGAGCGCGACCCAAGCGACGAAGATGCGGAAACGTCCGAGCACACCCCACCCTTGCCCACGCGCCGGAGGCTGACAAGCGGATAGCCACCCAGCGGGTCGCCTATCAGTCGCCCTAACGGTCGCCTTAAGCGAGGTAAGCCGTCGGATCTTTCACCCCGGCTTGGATGAACGCTTCCTTGCGCTCCACGCAGGTTCCGCACTTGCCGCAATGCTTGTCGCCGCCGACGTAGCAGGACCAGGTGAGTTCCAGCGGCACGCGCAACTCGACGCCCCGCCGCACGATGCCGGTCTTATCCATGCCGACGAAGGGTCGCTCCAAACTTACTTCATGCCAGTCAGCCAGCCGGATGGCCTTATCCAAGGCGTCCGCGAAAACGGGGCGACAGTCGGGGTAGATGGCGTGATCGCCGCCATGGGCGCCATAGGCGACCGACGACGCCTTGAGCGACATCGCCCACGAAGCGGCCACCGCGATGAGGAGCATGTTGCGGTTGGGCACCACGGTGGCCTTCATCGAGGCTTCTTCATAATGGCCTTCGGGAACGGCCACATGGGAATCCGTCAGCGCATTCGCGCCGAAGAGCGGCGCCAAGGCCCGGAGGTCGGCGACCTGATGCTTCACGCCGTAATGCTCACAGAGGCGCTTGGCGGCTTCGAGCTCGCGGCGGTGACGCTGACCGTAGTCCACGCTCAAGGCGAAGACCTCGCGCCCCTCGGCCAGAAGATGGCCGAGGAGGACGGTGGAGTCGATGCCACCCGAGTGAATGAGGACCGTGCGTTTCATCCTGCCGTGGGTGTGGCGGAAAAAGCGCCCTAGGGCGAGTCTCTTAAACCGCGACCTTCAGCCGCAGCTTGCCTTTGTCGAGGTGCGCGAGCGCGACGACCTCGGCGGCCCGCATCTCCGCGGCCTGCGCCTTGGTGCCGTCCAACAGGCCCGCCAGATGCAACCAGCCGTGCGCCAAGTAGAGGCGCAATTCGTGTTCGAGGCTCGTCCCGTGCTCCTTGGCCGCCCGCTTGGCCTGGTCGATGTTGATGCAGATCTCGCCGGCGAACGGCTCCCCCGGATGGTCCTCACCGATGAAAGTGATGACGTCCGTCACCGTCGGATCATCCAGGAAATCCGCATGGATCTTGGCGATGGCCTTGTCACCGAGGAAGACGATCGAAAGTTCGCCCTTCGGACAACGCCACGCGCGCAGCCGATCCAAGGCGTGGATCACGGCGACGGCGGAGGCCGCCGCGACCTTGGCCTTGGCGTGTTCGTTGGCGATGGCGACGACGCGAGGCATGTCAGACGGTGGCGAAGACGGGGTGCAGCCGGGCCCAGAGGTCAGCCAAGGCTTGCGGCAGGATATGCGTCTCGGCGACGACCGGCATGAAGTTCTGGTCGCCATCCCAGCGCGGCACGATGTGGAAATGGAGATGCGTCGGAATGCCCGCGCCGGCGGCCTTGCCGAGGTTGAGCCCCACATTGAAGCCGGCGGGCGCCATGACCTTGGTCAGGACCGCCTGACATTTCACCAACAGTTCCATGAGTTCGGCCCGCTCTTCCGCCGTGAGTTGCGCCAAATCGCCGACTTCGCGGTTCGGCAGGACCATGAGGTGACCAGGGTTGTACGGAAAGTTGTTCAAAATGACGAAACAGGTCCGGCCACGGTACACGATCAAAGACGCCCGGTCATCCCCCGCCGCCAAAAGGGCCGCGAACGGACTGCCCGCCTGGGGGTCCTTCCGGGACTGGATATACTGCATGCGCCAGTAGGGGTGGAGATGGTTCGGCATGGAGAAGTGGGAGCGTGATAAGCCCGCCCAAGGCCTCAGGCAAGCGGGATAGCCCTGTCCATCCATCCAAAACCTTGCCACCACGGCTCCGACTCTCCTATCTGGGCGCTTCATGGAAACTTTGCCCGGGACCTACGACTTCACCGCCTGCGAACAGCGCTGGCAGGCCTACTGGAAGCAGCACGCGACCTTCCGCACCGAGCCCATCTCGAGCGGCAAGCCGAAGTACTACGTCTTGGACATGTTCCCCTACCCCTCCGGCGCCGGCCTCCACATCGGCCACCCCGAGGGCTACACCGCTTCCGACATCCTCGGCCGCTACAAGAAGGCCCAAGGCTTCAACGTGCTCCACCCGATGGGTTGGGACGCCTTCGGCCTGCCGGCGGAACAGCACGCCATCGCCACCGGCGAACACCCGGCCGTGCAGACGCGCCGCAACATCGACAACTTCCGCCGCCAGCTCCAGATGCTCGGCTTCGCCATCGACTGGGACCGCGAGCTCTCCACCACGGACGAGAACTACTTCCGCTGGACGCAGTGGATCTTCCTGAAGCTGTTCCGCCACGGCCTGGCCTACGTCTCCGAAAAGCCGGTCTGGTTTTGCCCGGCCCTCGGCACGGTGCTCGCCAACGAGGAAGTGCAGAACACGCCGGAAGGCCCGCGCTCGGAACGCGGCAACCACCCCGTGGAACGTCGCCCGATCCGCCAGTGGGTGCTGCGCATCACCGCCTACGCCGACAAGCTCATCGAAGGCCTCGACCACGTCGATTGGCCCGATTCCACCAAGCGCCTCCAGAAGAACTGGATCGGCAAGTCCGAAGGCGCCGAGGTCACCTTCAAGCTCGAGGGCCATGCCGACTCGCTGACCGTCTTCACGACGCGGCCCGACACCCTCTTCGGCGCGACCTACATGGTCATCGCCCCGGAACATCCGCTCATCGAGAAGATCACGTCCGCCGAGCAGAAGGCCGCGGTCAACACCTACGTGGCGGCGGTCCGCAACAAGGGCGACCTCGAGCGCACCGACCTCGCCGACAAGAAGAAGACCGGCGTCTTCACGGGCGCCTACGCCCTCAACCCCGTCAACGGCGCCAAGATCCCGGTCTGGACCGCCGACTACGTCCTCATCACCTACGGTACCGGCGCCATCATGGCCGTGCCCGCCC
>JACCEB010599270.1_pt1 | contig 42047 bp, 33 predicted proteins | sample 7454761 | NCBI WGS metagenome assembly JACCEB01 (sample SAMN15323454, study PRJNA562643) | freshwater metagenome | isolation source: river surface water | place: USA:Blue River Watershed | collected 2017-08-18
ACATTGCAGGGTGAAACGCGGCAACCTCTATCCGGAGCAACACCAAATAGGCATACGTGTGGCCTTGTGTCACGTTGGGCGGCTCGCCCGAGTATGCGGGTAGGTGGCTAGAGCACTTCAGCAATGATTTGCCCAGAGGAATGATTGCCAGCCCATGCAAGTGGGTTTACAGAATCCGGCCTATAGATTCGCCTTGCACCTCCTCATAAATTATTTTGTACGGGTTATCCCTATGCCCGCACTTAATAATCAACATTTAGTTGATTCTCCAATCCATTGATTTATTTGATTATTTCAGTTCTGAAATATTTAGAAAAAAGCATCTAAGTCATTGATCCTATTGAAAAAAATGCGTTTTGCGCTTGACCAAGCTCGATCATTGACTTAGAGTGGTGAAAAGTAGGTTTTTGTGTATTTAAGTGGGGTAAATGGGGTGTTTCAAGGAAGCAGTGCGCTGACGCTAGATGCGAAAGGTCGGATCAATGTCCCGACTCGGCATCGCGATGCTCTGGTCGAGCAGGCGCAAGGCTGTCTGACACTCACGCGCCACCCTGATGGCTGCTTGTTGGTTTACCCCCGGGCGCAGTGGGAAATTAAGCGTGAACAGATTGTGGCGTTCCCGATGCAGGCTCGTGCCTTGCAGCGCCTGTTGCTCGGCAATGCTCAAGACGTAGAAATCGATGGGTCAGGACGCATTTTGATTGCGCCTGAGCTGCGCTCGGCCGCCGGCTTCACGCGTGACGTGATGCTGTTGGGCATGGGCGCGCACTTTGAATTATGGGATGCCGCTGCCTTGGCTCGCCGAGAGGCTGCTGATTTGTCGCAAGGCATGGGTGATGTACTGAACCAGTTTTCGTTTTAAGCCGTGACGCAGTTTGTCCATCGGCCCGTTTTGCTCGAGCCGACAGTCGAGTCACTGGTGGGTGCGCAGTACGGTCGTCGTGGTTCACATGCGTTAGATGAGCTGCCTGATCAACAGGCAAGGCTATCTGGTGTGTATGTGGACGGCACGTTTGGTCGCGGTGGACATTCGCGTGCGTTGTTGGCGCGTTTGAATACTGACGCACGGCTAGTGGTCTTTGATAAGGATCCGCAGGCAATCGCTGCGGCGCAGGAGTTAGCGGCACAGGACAACAGAGTAACGGTTGTCCATGATGGGTTTTCAAGCATGGTTGACGCGTTATCTGCGTTGGGTGTGCATGAAGTGGATGGTGTGATGTTGGATCTTGGGGTGTCTTCACCCCAGATCGATGAGGCAGTGCGTGGTTTCTCATTCATGCGTGATGGTCCGCTTGATATGCGAATGGATACGACGCGTGGCGAGACAGTGGCGCAATGGTTGGCGCTGGCAAGTGTAGATGACATGCGGGAGGTCATAGGACGTTATGGCGAAGAACGGTTTGCTTTTCAGATTGCAAAGGCGATTGCTGCTCGCCGCGCAACAAGTCCGGTGGCAACCACGCTCGAGCTCGCCGAGCTCGTGTCAGGCACCGTCCGCACGCGCGAAAAGGGCCAGCATCCGGCTACACGCACCTTTCAGGCTTTACGGATTTACATCAATCATGAACTCGAAGAGCTCGAGAGCGCCCTCCCGGCAGCTCTGAGTTTATTAAAAACAGGCGGACGTATGGCCGTGATTAGCTTCCACTCGTTGGAAGATCGCGTCGTCAAGCAGTTCATCACCGCAGCATCCAGACCGGAAGCTGCGTACGCCCGCCTCCCTCTGCGCGAAAGTGAAATGCCCCAGCCTGTTCTGTTGGCGCTTGCGCGTGTCTTACCCAGTGATGATGAAATTTCTGAGAACCCACGTTCACGCTCAGCGGTACTACGTGTGGCTGAGCGTACTCGTACTTCTTTCGGCCCTGACGGTGCGCAGGCCTTCATGCCTCGTGTCCGGCGCGATACGGCACGCTCCAAAAAGGGAGCGCGTTGATGGGGCGTCTTTCCGTGCTGGCCGCGATTGTGTTGATGTTCTCGGCGATCTCTTTGGTCACGGCGCGGTATCAGGCTCGGCAGCTTTACAACCAGCTAGACAAATATACGACGCAGGCTGAGGACCTTGAGATTGATTGGCGCAAGTTACAGCTTGATCGTGCACAGGCGTCTCGTAATGCCCACGTTGATAAGGTCGCGCGCGAAGAGCTTCGCATGAACGTTATTGCGCCCGAGCGCACAATCTACGTCAGCCAACCACCGGTCGCGCAGCCAGCCGCAACTCAGCCCGCTACAAGTCAGCCCGCCACAAGTCAGCCAACTCCAGCTTCTGGGAGTCGGCGATGAAGCACATGCCTTTCTTCAACAACCCGATGCTTAAGGTGCCCTATCCCTTGTGGCGTGGTCGCCTGGTGTTGTCGTTGATAGGTGTTGCGTTTTTGGCTTTGGTGGCCAGAGCAATCTACTTGCAGGGCTTTACGACGGAGTTTTTGCAACAGCAAGGTGAAAAGCGCTACGAAGTAACCCAGCCGCTGTATGCGAGTCGGGGCAAAATACTGGATCGTAACGGAGTCGTGTTGGCTGCCAGCATACCTGCTCGTGCAATCGGCTTTACTCCAAAGCATGCCAAAACACTTAGTGATGATCGTTTAAAAAAACTGGCCGAGCTGCTTGATATGCCTGAGGCTGATCTGAAGACAAAGATCGACCCAGAAAAAAAGACGTTCATTTATTTGAAGCGTCAGGTGCCGATCGAAATCGCGCAGCAGATACAAAAAATGCGCGTGCCAGGCATAAGCTTGCACAGAGATAATCGCCGCTACTATCCTGAAGGTGAAGTCGCGGGAAATATCGTTGGCTTAAATACACTGGATGACCATGGCCAGGAAGGTGTTGAGCTCGCCTTTAACGACCAGTTGGCCGGCAAAGGTGGAAGTCGTCGAATCTTACGCGACCGGATGGGACGCCAGATCGATGATGTGAAGGATGTGGACCTTGCTGTAGATGGTCGCGACATACAGTTGTCGATTGACACGCGGATTCAGTATCAGGTCTATCGTGCGTTGCAAGAGGCGATGGTGACGAATAAGGCCAAGGGCGCTGCTGCAGTCGTGATCGATATCAAGACGGGTGAGATCCTGGCTTTAGGCAATATGCCAACGTATGATCCGAACAAGCGCGAAACGTTTCGTAGCGGCAATATGCGAAATCAGGCGCTGACTGACACGTTTGAGCCTGGTTCGATTATGAAGCCCTTCACAGTAGCGCTGGCACTGGAGCTCAATCGTATTACGCCAGCTACGCAATTCCGAACTGGTAATGGAAAGTTCACTTATCAAGGCGCAACCATTAGCGACGTGAGCCCTAATGGAGTCCTTGATCCAGCGGGCATTTTGCTTAAGTCCAGCAATATCGGGATGACCTTGATTTCAGAAAAGCTCGAGTCCCGCGAAATGTGGACACGCTTTAATGAACTCGGCTTAGGTCAAATGCCTCAGACAGGATTTCCGGGTGAAGTGCCAGGTCGCCTGCGACCCTGGGAGCGCTGGCGCTTGATTGAGAAGGCGACCATGTCTTATGGCTATGGATTGTCTGTATCGCTCTTGCAGATGGCGCGTGCGTACTCTGTGTTTGCACGAGATGGGGACATGGTGAGCTTGAGCTTGATGAAGCGTGATCAACCCCCAGCCACGACTCAAGTGTACCCACCAGAAGTTGCTCGGCGGGTGCGCTTGTGGCTCGAAGCCGCAGCAGGGCCCGAAGGTGCAAAGGCAGCACAAGTGCAAGGCTATCGCGTAGCTGGAAAGAGCGGCACAGCTCGCAAAATTGTCGATCGTAAATACAGCACCAGTCGCTATCGTGGTTCTTTTGTCGGTTTTGCGCCGGTATCCGACCCACGGATTGTCGTCGCGGTGACGATTGATGAGCCAAGCTCGGGTGTGTATTACGGCGGGCGAGTTGCCGCACCAGTCTATGCAAATATCGTAGGTAGCACCTTGCGAATCATGGGCGTTCAGCCTGACGCACCTTTTGCCTCGACGGTCGCGGCGACGCAGGGAGGCGCACGATGATTCGCGCAGAGCTGTTCGCTAAAGACGTAACCATACCTGCGCTGATTGAAAAGCTCGGTGTGACAGTCAAGGCTGACGCCCAGTTGCATATGGATTCCCGGACCGTGAAGGCGGGCGATGTTTTTATCGCGTGTCCTGGCGTGGTCGGTGATGCGCGCACATTCGTTGATGCAGCGATTCAAGCGGGTGCGGCTGCGGTTTTGCTGCATGTTGATCGTGCAAGTGAATGGCAGGACCGGTCAGCCGCGATTCCAATTTTCGGTATTGAGAATTTGACGGCGCGAGTCGGGGAGTTTGCGGACGCTTGGTATGACCAGCCGTCGGCGCAGCTCTGCGTGGTCGCGGTTACCGGGACGAATGGCAAAACAAGTTGTGTTCAGTGGCTGGCCCAAGCGCTTCGCAGTGAGGGGGTTTCCGTAGGCACCATCGGTACGTTAGGGGTGAGCTACCCGGATGGCTTAAGTGCGACCGGCCAATTGACGACACCAGATGTTGTGTCGGTGCACCGCACGCTGGCTGAGATGCGTGCGCGTGGTGCTGAGGTTGTCGCTTTAGAGGCGTCGTCGATTGGTCTAGACCAAGGACGATTGAACGGCGTGCGTATTGCGCACGCAGCGTTTACAAATCTGTCGCGTGATCACCTCGATTACCATCTAACGATGCAAGCGTACGAGGCAGCAAAGCTTCGTTTATTTGTGCACGCAGGTCTGCAGGGTGTCGTACTCAATGTCGATGACCCCGTTGGCGTAAAGGTAGCGCGTTCGGTCGAAGTGCCTGTGACAACGTTTAGCCTGTCGCGTCAGGCAGATTCGGCGAATCTTACTGCGCGAGATCTTTCTACCAATCATCGTGGTGCAGTCTTTATTTTGTGTGAGCACGCGGAGTGCGTGGAAGTCCAGACGCAGGTGCTTGGTGCACATAATGTTGCAAACCTTTTGTGTGTTGCAGGACTCTTGCGTCAGCTTGGGTGGAGTTTGTCGCGTATTGGTGCGGCTGTCGAGAAGATTGAGCCCGTCAGTGGACGATTACAGCGGATTGACCCAATTGTTTCGCGCACGCCGAGCCCAACGGTTGTAGTGGACTATGCGCACACCCCTGATGCGTTGGAGCGCGTCTTACGCACCCTACATATCATCGCCCAAAGCCGTGGCGCTAAATTGTGGTGCGTATTTGGTTGTGGCGGGAATCGTGACGCCGGTAAGCGGTCTTTGATGGGTGCAGTCGCGCAAAAGCTGGCGGATCGCGTCGTTGTAACGAGTGACAACCCGCGCGACGAAGCGCCTCAGGCGATTATTGCCGACATCATCGCGGGCTTAGCGAGTGGTGCAGCGAATGTGTTGATCGAGGCCGATCGCGCGCAGGCGATTCTGCATGCAGTCTTGGGCGCGGATGCCGAGGACATCGTCTTGCTTGCGGGCAAAGGGCATGAGGCTTATCAAGAAGCGAATGGTCAACGTATCTTTTTCGACGATGGTCAGTGGGCGCAGGCCGGTTTGATATTGCGCCAGGAATGCAGTGTCCAGACCGACTCCAGAAAGCTTGATGCAGGGTCTGTATTTTTGGCCTTGCGAGGAGAAAACTTTGACGGGCATGATTATCTAGGGCAAGTGGCGGCTGCCGGCGCAGTCGCAGCGTTTGTTGATCAGCCCGATACTGCCGTGGCGCTACCGCAAATTGCGTTGGGAGACACGCGTCTAGCGTTGCTGACCCTCGGGCGTGCATGGCGTAAGCAGTTTTCCATCCCTATTATCGCGGTCACCGGTAGTAACGGTAAAACAACGACTAAAGAAATGATCGCCTCGATTCTTGCCGCCTGGGTAGGTGAGGAAAATCGTTTAGCGACTGCGGGCAATCTGAACAATGAGTTAGGTGTGCCACTGACACTGCTCAGACTTCGTACGCAACATCAAGTTGCCGTCATCGAGCTGGGAATGAATCATCCAGGTGAGATTGGTGTTCTTGGTGGCGTGACACTGCCGACGGTTGCTCTAGTAAATAACGCTCAGCGCGAACATCAAGAGTTTATGGTCAGCGTTGAGGCGGTCGCAATCGAGAACGCCGCTGTATTTGATGCACTGATGCCCGGCGGCACCAAGGTCTATCCCGCCGACGATGCGTTCACCACGTTGTGGGCAGATTTAGCACGTCAGCACGTATCAAGCACGTTCGGGCTGACTGCGCCTGCGCGCGTGTGGGCCAGCGATATAGAGTCAGATGTCTTGGGTTCAAGTTTTGTGCTGCACACACCTCTCGGGCAAGCAGAAATTGTTTTGCCTGTGCCGGGGATGCATAACGTGCGCAACGCACTTGCTGCTACCGCGTGTGCGCTTGCAAGCGGTGCTTCGTTAGCCGCGATCTCGAAGGGGTTGCAAGGCTTTCGCGCGGCGAATGGCCGCATGCAGCCGCATCGTCTCGCAGATGGTCGAGTCTTGATTGATGATACATACAACGCGAATCCAGATTCTGTCCGGGCTGCGATTGATGTGTTGGCAAGCTTGCCCTCGCCGCGTGTGTTGGTGCTGGGTGATATGGGTGAAGTTGGCAATAACGGACCCGCCATGCACACGGAAGTTGGGGCGTATGCCCGCGCGCGTGGCATCGATGTGTTGTTGACCTTAGGCGACGCTACGCGTGACAGTGCTCAAGCCTTTGGGCAGGGAGCAAGTCATTGTGAATCGCCGGAACAAGCGTGCGAGTTGCTTGGCAAGATGCCGATAGCCAGTTTGCTCGTGAAAGGGTCGCGATTTATGCGCATGGAGCGTGTGGTGCGCGGGTATATGGAAAGATTTGGGACAACTCCCGGGGAAGTGGTGAAGCATGCTGTATGAGTTGTTCGGTTGGTTGGCAGATAACCACATACGTGGTTTTGGTGTCTTTGAGTACATCACACTGCGTGCAGTGTTGGCGTGTGCTACCTCTTTGCTTATTGGATTGTTGGCAGGTCCTTGGGTGATTCGGAAGTTAACCGAGCTAAAAATTGGGCAGGCTGTACGAAGCTATGGACCTGAGTCCCATCTTGTCAAAACGGGTACCCCCACCATGGGTGGCGCACTGATTTTGATCTCTATTGGCGTGAGTACGTTACTTTGGGCCGACTGGAGTAATCGCTTTGTTTGGGTTGTTTTGCTCGTGACCTTTGGCTTTGGCTGGATCGGTTGGGTCGATGACTACCGCAAGGTTGTCCATCGCGATCCGGAAGGGATGCCCGCGCGTCAGAAGTTTTTCTGGCAAGCCCTGATTGGTTTGGTTGCAGCTCTTTACCTAACTTTTGCTATCTCGGCACCCGGGACGAGCAACGTGTGGCCCTTGATGCGTGATTGGGTGAATAGCGGCTTTACGTTAGTGTTGCCAACCCGCACCGACTTGATCGTGCCGTTCTTCAAGACAGTTAGTTATCCACTGGGAGTATTTGGCTTTGTTTGTTTGAGCTGGTTTGTGATTGTTGGAACAAGTAATGCAGTGAACTTGACTGACGGGCTTGATGGCCTAGCGATTATGCCCACAGTGATGGTGGGTTCTGCTCTAGGCGTGTTTGCCTATGTCGTCGGACGTGTCGACTATTCGCGCTATCTACTTTTCCCATACGTTCCCGGCGCAGGTGAATTGATGGTGTTGTGCGCGGCACTTGCTGGCGCAGGATTGGCATTCTTATGGTTTAACGCTTACCCCGCTCAAGTGTTCATGGGCGACGTCGGTGCTCTTGCGCTCGGGGGCATGCTGGGAACGGTTGCCATTATTGTGCGACAGGAAATTGTTCTATTCATCATGGGTGGAGTGTTTGTTGTTGAAACTCTCTCTGTGATGATGCAAGTTGCATGGTTCAAATACACCAAACGGAAGTATGGAACCGGACGTCGAATACTCCGTATGGCACCTTTGCACCATCACTTTGAGGTGGGTGGTTGGAAAGAGACTCAGGTAGTAATTAGATTCTGGATTATCAGCATGATGCTGGTACTTGTTGGTTTGGCCTCACTCAAAATTCGATGAACGATACGACTACCGCTATTGCCTTTCCTTCTCGCGTCCTGATCGTCGGACTTGGCGAGACAGGCATTGCTGCCGTGCGCTGGTGCGTTCGTCAGGGGGCAAGCGTACGCGTGGCCGATACACGGCAGACGCCCGTCGGCTTGGACGCCCTGCGCCGAGATCTTGATCCTGCTGTAGTTCAGTTTCATCTGGGTTGTGATGTGTTTGCTGAGTCTCTATTAGACGAAGTAGATGCGCTGGTATTGAGCCCTGGGCTTGCTCCAGGCATGTCGCCTGTCCGAGAATTGCTCGAGGCTGCGCAGGCACGCTCGATAGAAGTGATTGGCGAGATCGAGTTGTTCGCGCGAGCGCTGGCACAACTCAAGGATGAGAGGGCGTACGCGCCCAAGGTATTAGGTATTACTGGTACAAACGGTAAGACGACGGTGACAGCGCTCACTCGTCATATGCTGTCAGCTGCCGGCATGAATGCCCGTGCTGCTGGAAACATTAGTCCGGCTGCCTTGCATGCATTGAGTGATGCCCTAGATGCAAACGATTTACCTGATGTATGGGTACTAGAGCTATCTAGCTTTCAGCTCGAGACGACAAAGAGCTTACGTTGCACCATGGCGACTGTGCTGAATCTCACGCAGGATCATCTGGATTGGCATGTCACCATGGATGCCTATACGGCGGCAAAAGCGCGCATCTTTGATATGGCCGATACGCTCCTTGTCAATCGAGATGATGCGCGAGTCATGGGCATGGTTGATTCTCTTGGCGCGTTGAGTGTCCGCAGTTTCGGCCGTGATGTGCCTATGCTGGCTGGTGATGTTGGTATTGATACCAACAATGGTGTGACTTGGTTATGCATGAGTGAGCCTACCGAGTTTGAAGACGACTTGCCTGCACCGGTTAAGCGAAAAAAGAATGCTCCCGAACCGCAAAGGCAGCCAGGTCGAACCGTTCGCATGATGCCGGTAGACGCGCTGGGCATCAAAGGCATGCATAACGCCTTGAACTGCCTCGCGGCAATATCGCTTGCGCGAGCATGTGGTGCTGGGCTTGCGCCGATGTTGCGTGCAGCGACTGAGTATCTTGGCGAACCCCACCGCATGGAGTTTGTTCGCACTATTTGCGGCGTTGACTTCTTTAATGACAGTAAAGGAACCAATGTCGGGGCGACGGTGGCCGGACTGGACGGGCTAGGACGTCGATTCGTGTTGATTGCTGGGGGCGTAGGGAAGGGCCAGGACTTTTCACCGCTAGGTCCTGTTATCGCCAAGCATGCTCGTGCAGTCACTTTGATTGGGCAGGATGCGAATCTGATCGCGCAGGTATTGAGCCCGAGTGCGGTACCAATTGATTTTGCGACCGATATGCAACATGCGGTTGCGCGTGCGTTTGCGCATGCAAGCGAAGGCGATGCAGTGGTGTTGTCGCCCGCTTGCGCGAGCTTTGATATGTTCCGTAACTATCCGCACCGCGGACAAGTGTTTTCTGACGCCGTTTCTGAGTTGGCGCTTGATCAAGGGGAGGTGGTGTGAGCCTCTTTGCGGAACTGACCGGGAGTGTTAATGCCGTGCCCCCTGGGCGCACGACGATGCGTAATTACGACTTGGCACTGATCGTTGCCACGGCTATCTTGGTTGGTATCGGCATTCTCATGGTGTACTCAGCTGCGATCGCGTTGGCGGACGGACCACGTGGACAAAACTTTAGCCGTTACTCATTTGTTATCCGGCAATCGGTCTTTGCACTAATCGGTACATTCTTGGCCACACTGGTGCTGACAGTGCCCATCGAATCTTGGCGAAAAACTTGCATATGGTTTTTTGGTTTTGCAGTGGTCTTGCTTATATTGGTCCTGATACCTGGAATTGGACGTAAAGCAAATAATGCCTGGCGTTGGTTGCCCATTGGGCCCCTGACCTTCCAACCCTCTGAGATGATGAAGCTCGCGATGGTCGTGTTTACGGCAGACTATGTGATACGCAAACAGGAATACATCCAAAGTTTTAGGCGTGGCTTTTTACCTATGGCTGTGATTCTGGGTGCGGTTGCCTTCCTGCTAATGAAAGAGCCGGACCTTGGAGCGCTTATTGTCATCGTATGTATCGCGATGGGAGTTTTGTTTCTGGGCGGAATTAATGCACGAATTTTCTCGGCGCTAGTTGGAGGATTGCTCTTTGCGTTCTCGATGGTGATTTGGCTCTCGCCTTGGCGGCGTGAGCGCGTGTTCGCTTATCTAGATCCTTGGAACCCGGACTACGCGCAGTCTAAGGCGTATCAACTATCGCATTCGCTCATGGCGATCGGTCGTGGCGAATGGACGGGAGTAGGTCTTGGTGGAAGTGTCGAGAAGTTGCACTACCTACCAGAGGCACACACGGACTTTATCGTGGCGGTGATCGGCGAAGAGCTTGGATTCATCGGCATTTTCCTGGTCGTTGCACTCTTTTCCATCATCATCTATCGCTGCTTTGAAATCGGTCGGCAAGCGATCGCCATGGAACGAGTGTTTGGCGGATTGATCGCACAAGGTGTCGGCGTATGGTTTGGCGTACAGACATTCATCAATATAGGCGTGTGCTTAGGTTTGCTGCCGACAAAAGGGTTGACCTTACCGCTCGTCAGTTACGGCGGTTCAGGCATTTTGATGAATTTGATCGCGATCGCAGTGGTCTTGCGCGTTGATTTTGAGAACCGTAATTTGATGCGAGGCGGAAGAGCATGAGCTTGATCTCCCCCGTTATTCTCATCATGGCAGGTGGCACGGGTGGCCATATCATGCCCGGCCTGGCGGTTGCCGATGTGTTGCGTGAGCGTGGCTGGACAGTGCGCTGGCTGGGTCATCCAGAGAAGATGGAAGGAAAGCTCGTTCCTGCTCGAGGCTATGAGCTTTGTCCTCTGCGCTTTGCTGGCTTGCGTGGCAAGGGCTTTGTTGATCAGCTCAAAGCGCCATTCCGATTCATGCGCGCGCTCGCGCAAGCATGGGGACACTTCACTCGCGTTAAACCAAATGTTGTTCTGGGCATGGGCGGGTACGTTGCATTTCCTGGTGGTGTCGTGAGTGCCTTACGTGCGAAACCATTGGTGTTGCATGAGCAAAATGCGATCGCTGGAATGACAAATCGATACCTGTCTCATCTGGCTCGGCGCGTCTTGAGCGGTTTTCCGGGCGCACTTTCTGGTGCGGAGGTAGTCGGTAACCCAGTGCGTGATGAGGTCGTGCGTCTTGCCGATCCAAGCGAGAGATACGGGCAGCGCAGTGGGGCGTTGCGCGTGCTTGTCGTGGGCGGAAGTCTTGGAGCGACGGCGTTGAATACAGTGCTGCCTCAAGCATTTGCGCAAATGCCGTTGCAGGCGCGTCCCATTGTGACTCACCAGGCGGGAGCGCAACACATTGATGCATTGGAGCGCGCGTACGCAGAAGCTGGGGTCCAGGCTAAATGCGTTGCATTCATTGATGATATGGCGAGCGAATTGGGTCAGACGGATTTGTTGATATGTCGAGCAGGTGCGATGACTGTTGCAGAAGTGTCTGCCGCTGGCGTGGCTGCTTTATTTGTTCCTTTCCCCTTTGCAGTGGATGATCACCAGACTGCGAATGCAAAATTTTTGACTGATGCTGGAGCAGGCTGGGTGTTGCAACAGAAGGATATGACCGCAGAGGGCGTCGCACAATGGTTATCGCTTCGCACGCGTGACGAATTGAGTGACGTAGCACAGCGTGCGCGTAAGCATGCGCAGCCGCACGCAGCGCAGCGGATTGCAGATATTTGCGAAGAATTGGCCGGAGGCAAAGCATGAAACATCGTCTTCAGCACATTCATTTTGTCGGGATCGGTGGTTCTGGCATGAGCGGTATTGCAGAAGTTTTGTTGAACCTTGGTTATCAGATTTCAGGATCAGACCTCGCACACTCTGCAGTGACGCAACGACTTCAGGGGCTTGGCGCGACCATTGCGCTGGGTCATCAGAAAGAAAACGTCCTAGGTGCGGATGCGATCGTGACCTCAACTGCCGTGGCGAATAACAACCCGGAAGTGATCGCTGCGCGTGAAGCTCGGATCCCGGTTGTTCCGCGCGCTGTGATGTTGGCCGAGTTAATGCGCCTTAAGCGCGGCATTGCCGTCGCCGGAACGCATGGAAAAACGACAACGACAAGCTTAGTCGCGAGCGTGCTAGCTGCGGGCGGGATGGATCCTACCTTTGTAATTGGTGGTCGCTTGAACTCTGCCGGTGCCAATGCTGGTCTTGGCGCAGGGGACTACATTGTTGTCGAAGCAGATGAGTCCGATGCTTCTTTCTTGAACCTACTGCCTGTGATGGCCATTATTACGAATATTGATGCCGATCATATGGATACGTATGGGCACGATATTGCGAAACTCAAGAGCGCCTTTGTTGAGTTCACGCAGCGCCTGCCATTTTATGGAAGCGCTATTGTTTGTTCGGACGATGCGAATGTCCGGGACATTATTCCCTTTGTGTCGCGACCACTTATCACTTACGGTTTAAATGCGGACGCTCAGTTTAGGGCGTCGAATGTACGTGCAACCGGGACGCGTATGCAGTTCGATGTCTCGCGCACAACGCGTCAAGGCACGATGCCATCGTTATCCATAGATTTGAGTTTGCCTGGCAAGCATAACGTCCTGAACGCGCTGGCTGCGATCGCTGTTGCGACCGAACTAGGGGTAGATGATCTCGCAATTGCCAAAGGCCTATCGGAATTCCGTGGTGTGGGTCGACGGTTCACCCAAATCGGTGATTTTGCTGCCACGAAAGGCGGTACGTTTAGCGTGATTGATGACTATGGTCACCATCCGGTTGAAATGGCTGCGACGTTGGCTGCGGCACGCGGTGCGTGGCCGCAGCGCCGCATCGTCTTGGCCTTTCAGCCGCATCGCTACACACGGACGCGCGATTGCTTTGAAGATTTTGTCAAAGTCCTGAGCTCGGCGGATGCAGTCTTGCTCACTGAGGTGTATGCCGCGGGTGAGCCTGCCTTGGTCGCTGCTGATGGAAGAGCGCTCGCCCGTGGTGTTCGCGTGGCAGGCAAGGTCGAGCCCGTATTCGTCGAGGACGTTGCCGCCATGCCAGAAGCAATCAAGAACTTTGCGCAAGATGGTGACGTCGTGATCGTCATGGGCGCGGGCTCCATTAGCAAAGTGCCGGATCAAATTGGGGGGCTGCGATGACGCATCCGATGGGTCGTGTGGGAGTCCTGTATGGCGGTAAGTCCGCCGAGCGCGAGGTCTCGATCATGTCTGGCACTGGCGTGCATGCAGCACTGGTCAGTCAGGATGTGGATGCGCATTTGTTTGATACGGGCGTGCGTAGTTTGGGCGAACTGGCAGACGCAAAGTTCGATCGCGTGTTTATTGCGTTGCACGGTCGCTTTGGCGAAGACGGCACCATACAAGGCGCTCTGGAACTATTGGGGATCCCCTATACCGGCAGTGGTCCGATGGCATCCAGTCTCGCAATGGACAAGATTATGACCAAGCGAATCTGGATTGAAGCGGGGTTGCCCACGCCGGGTTATGCGGCCTTACACGATGCGCAAAGTGTCAAGAGCGCGGTTGAGCGGTTGGGCCTGCCACTCATGATGAAGCCCCCGCACGAGGGCTCGACACTAGGCATTGTCAAAGCGGCGCGAGCAGAGGATGTTGTAGGTGCATATCAGCATGCAGCGCAGTATGACGACGTCGTGTTGGCTGAGCAGTTTATTTCTGGGCGTGAATTGACTGTAGCGATTCTGGGTGGCGGCGACTCCGCGCGCGCCTTGCCGCTCATTGAGATTGTGGCGCCAGACGGCAATTACGATTATCAAAATAAATATTTCTCAGATGATACGCGTTACTTGTGTCCGGCACCGATCGAACCAGCCCTTGCTGAGCACATCGCTCAAATTAGCGTTCAGGCGTATCGAGCACTTGGTTGTGAAGGCTGGGGACGTGCAGATGTCATCCTCGATGCGACGGGCAAAGCTTGGCTCATCGAGATGAACACTTCCCCTGGCATGACAGGACACTCGCTCGTGCCGATGGCAGCTAAAGCAGTTGGAATGGATTACCCCAGTTTGTGTATGCATATCTTGAGTGAGGCCCGCTGCAAAGTGGGTCGCCTCAAGCAAGAGTAACGGAGCCTGTTGTGTGGAACGAAGCTCGTACGATCAATCGCCTTGCCAACACCCTTATGGTGCTGGCGGTGCTAGCTATGCTTGCAGGCGGTGTGTACTGGCTGATTCAGCGCCCGATTTTTGCGTTGACTGCGATCGAAATCGAACCTGCACCAAACAGCACGTTGAAGTACGTCACACCAGAGAACCTGCAGTCGACGATTGCAGGGAATCTGACCGGCAATTTCTTCACGATCGATCTACTCGAAACACAAAGTATTTTCGAAGAGGCGCCATGGGTGCGCTCGGCGACAGTTCGTCGGATCTGGCCCAATATGTTGCGTGTATCGATCGAAGAGCAACAACCGTTGGCCCTTTGGAACGACAACCAAATGATCAATACGTGGGGGCAGGCGTTTACTGCGAACCAGGGCGAGTTAGACGACGACACACAGTTGCCCCAGTTCGAAGGCCCAGAGGGCAAAGAGTTGTTGGTTGTGAATCGCTACGCAGAGATGACGAGCTGGTTCGCGCCATTGGGTCTGAATGTCCGCAAGTTGTCCTTAAGCGATCGACTCGCATGGGAAGCAACCCTCTCAAACGATATGACGCTAGCCTTGGGTCGCGACCCAGGTGCCGATGCTCCGAACACGCAGGCCGGTATACCTGGTGCTCTACCGTTTGCCGCACGAATTCGACGTTTTGTACAAGCCTGGCCAGAAGCCAGTCAAAGAACCGGTGGTCGTGCGGTGACGCACGTCGACCTTCGCTATCCCAATGGCTTTGCATTAACGCTAGCTGCACTGCCAGAACCTACTCAACCTCAAAAGAAACGATAACGCCATGACCCGTGACATCAAGGATCTAATCGTCGCCCTCGACATCGGCACCAGCAAGGTCGTTGCTGTGGTCGCCGAAATATTGCCGGAGGGCCGTTTTGAAGTGCTCGGCCTCGGTCAGCATGAGTCGCGCGGCATGCGCAAAGGTGTCGTTGTCAATATCGAAACGACCGTTAACTCCATTCAACGTGCATTGGAAGAAGCGGAGTTGATGGCTGACTGCAAGATTCGTGATGTGTACACCGGAATTGCTGGCAGCCACATTCGGAGTTTCAATTCGAGCGGTATGGTGGCCGTAAAAGATAAAGAAGTGACTGCGGCTGACGTTGCGCGCGTGATTGAAACAGCGAAGGCCGTCAATATTCCAACGGATCAACAGGTCTTGCACGTGTTGACGCAAGAATTCATCGTAGATGGTCAGGAAGACATCCGCGAACCAATCGGCATGAGCGGATTACGCTTAGAAGTAAAGGTGCATATTGTGACGGGCGCTGTCAGTGCTGCCCAGAACATCGTGAAGTGCGTACGCCGTTGCGGCCTGGAGGTCCAGGATCTTATTTTGCAGCCCCTCGCGTCGAGCTTAGCCTGCTTAACTGCCGATGAGAAAGAGCTTGGCGTGGTGTTGGTGGATATCGGTGGCGGAACCACTGATGTGGCGATCTATACAGGTGGTGCGATTCGGCACACCGCCGTTTTGCCAATCGCAGGCGACCAAATCACTAGTGATATTGCACAAATGCTCCGCACACCGACGCCTGATGCAGAGGATATCAAGTTGCGGTTTGGTATCGCCAAGCAAGTATTGGCGGATCCGGATGATACGGTTGAAGTGCCTGGCTTGGGTGATCGGGGCCCAAGGCTGGTTAAGAGACAAGCGTTGGGCGCGGTGATTGAACCGCGTGCGGAGGAGCTCTTTGGTTTGGTGCAGCAAGTGATACGCGAGTCCGGCTATGAAGATTTGCTGTCGTCTGGCGTTGTGCTGACGGGCGGGACATCCATGTTGCCAGGGATGGTTGAACTTGCCGAGGATGTGTTCTTAAAGCCCGTCCGTGTTGCTGTGCCTGATTACGACGGTAGTTTGGCTGACGTGATGCGCAATCCGCGCTTCTCGACTGTGATGGGATTGCTGGGTGAGGCACGTATGCAGAGATTGCGTGGTCGTAAGGTCACGCAACAAGCTGGAAGTTTCAAAGCGATTTTGGCGCGTATGAAAGAGTGGTTCATGCATTGATTTTGGAGCCTTCGGGCACCGAAAGGATTGGGCATTGCTGTTTGCCCAGTCTGTTGGAGAGGCGTTTCAAACCCGGCGCGGACACAGTCGGCGGCGAGTTTGAAGCGATTTCTAAAAAGTAGTTGGGGACTTTAGAAACGTTTACTTATTTAGACTTGAGGGAGTCAATCATGATGTTTGAAATGTTAGATAACGCAAATAAAGGCACTGTCATCAAGGTGGTCGGTGTCGGTGGTGCAGGCGGCAACGCAGTGGCCCACATGATCAAGTCCGGTGTTCAGGGCGTAGATTTCATTTGCTGCAACACTGACGCGCAAGCGTTGGCTGCAACAAACGCGCCTGTGCAAATTCGGTTGGGACGCACTGGCTTGGGTGCTGGTGCCAAGCCTGACCAAGGTCGTGCTGCTGCCGAACTCGCTCGCGAAGAAATTCGCTCAGCGTTAAGCGGAGCCAACATGGTCTTCATTACGGCCGGAATGGGTGGTGGTACAGGCACTGGTGCAGGTCCCGTGGTTGCTGAGGTTGCCAAAGAGCTGGGCATTTTGACTGTTGGTGTGGTCACGAAGCCTTTCTCTTTCGAAGGCCAAAAGCGCATGAAGATGTCTGAAGAGGGCATTGGTGAGCTTTCCAAGTATGTTCATTCATTGATCGTCGTGCTCAATGAGAACCTCTATGAGCTGATGGATGAAGACGCAACACAGTCTGATTGCTTCAAGGCAGCGGACGATGTGTTGCACAACGCTTGCGCTGGTATTGCTGAGATCATCAACGTTGAAGGTAACGTGAACGTCGACTTTGAAGACGTCAAAACGATCATGGGCGAGCAGGGTCAAGCGATGTTGGGTACTGCTGTCGCATCTGGACCGGACCGCGCAAAACTTGCTGCAGAGCAAGCCGTTGCATGTCCGTTACTCGAAGGTGTCGACTTGAACGGCGCACGTGGTGTGTTGGTTAACATTACCGCGAGCTCTTCACTCAAGATGAAAGAAACCCGCGCAATCATGGACCATATCAGTGGCTTTGCTTCACCAGAGGCGACAGTCATTTTCGGTACGGCCTACGATGATTCGATGGGCGACAACCTGCGTGTGACGGTCGTGGCAACTGGTTTGGGCCGTGCGCAGAGTCGTCCGCACATCGTATCGGGAGTGGACACGTTTGAAGTCCAGCGCACAGGTACGGACAATATGCCGGTTGGTGGTCAGCAGCAGGACTTTGCTGTCCCATCCGTATTACGTAATCCGCGCAGCCAAGCTTCAGCTCAGGTGCGTGCATTGGAAACAGCCGGAATGGAGCATTACGACATTCCAGCTTTCCTGCGCCGCCAAGCCGACTAAGCTGCGTCGATTGCTCCCTTAGCCAGTGCTCAGCCGGGGTGCTGGCATCACACACGGGTTCTCCCCAAACCCGTGTGTGGTTTTGCTTGCAATTTTGGGTTGTTTTTGCATATTGTGCAGTGCAGTGTTTGCAAAAAAAAAGTACAATTTGCTAAGTTTTCAAGAGATTAGCCTGCCTATATGTTTCGCCAGCGCACGATCAAACAGCTCGTAAAAACCACTGGAGTTGGCCTGCATTCCGGTCGGCGGGTCGAACTGACCTTGCGGCCAGCAGCTCCTGACACCGGTATTGTGTTTCACCGGATCGATTTACCTGAGGTTGTCGATTTGCCGGCCCAGGCAGGTATGGTTAAAGACACCCGTATGGCTTCAGTCCTTGGCCAAGGTGCTGCCCGAGTTTCAACGGTCGAACACTTGATGTCTGCGTTGGCTGGTTTGGGCATTGATAATTTGCACGTCGATCTGACCGCTGAAGAAGTTCCCATCATGGACGGCAGCGCAGCAACCTTCGTTTACCTTCTGCGCTCGGCAGGCATCGAAGAGCAGGCCGCTCCTAAGCAGTTTTTGCGCGTACTCAAGCCAGTTGAAATCCGTGAGGGTGAGGGCGACCAGGCCAAATGGGCTCGCCTTGAGCCCCATGAAGGTTTTTCTCTCGCTTTTTCGATTGATTTTCATCATCCAGCCATTGATTCCACTGCGAGTTTTGCAGAGATTGATTTCGCAACGCACTCGTACGTCAAAGAGATCGCTCGTGCCCGTACTTTTGGCTTTGTGAATGAGGTTGAAGCCTTGCGGTCGGCCGGCTTGGCTCGTGGCGGAAGTCTTGACAATGCTATCGTGATGGACGAGTACCGCGTTCTCAATGCCGATGGCCTGCGCTATGACGATGAGTTCGTTAAGCACAAAATTTTGGATGCGGTTGGCGATCTATATTTAATCGGCAAGCCGCTCGTTGCTCGATATGTCGCGTGTAAATCGGGCCATGCAATTAATAACCAACTTGTGCGGGCGCTGTTGGCTCAGCAAGATGCCTGGGAATTGGTTACGTACTCTTCCGTGTCAGAGGCGCCTGCGGCGTTTCGTCAGGAATGGAAGCTGGCTTGATCGCCTGTTGATCCGGTTGGTGATGGGCGAGCAGCCGGGCCACCGCGTCAGCGAGTGGGCCGGGTCTCAGATTCTTATTCAATTCTTCAAACGCTTGCAGGTCTTGTTTGTCCAAGGCACGCGCTTCTTTTCCCGGTTTTTTTGTATCAGGTAAGCCAAGTCCCCCTTGCACACGCAGCTTGATCTCATTGACGTTCCAGCCAGACGATTGCAAGTGAGTGGTTACTCTCGGTGCAATTTGACGGAACTTTGCAGCGAAGGCTGCACTCGAAACCATAAGCGTCAGGGCCTGCGCCTCGAGTCTGATCACCTCAAAAGCGCCTCGCATTGCGGGCGGAATCGCTTCACCGATCGCCGCGCGGACTTTTAAGTGCAATTGTGCGGTCGCTAAAACGCTCGCTGCTTGCGAGTCATGGCCTAGCCAGCCGATCAAGTGGGCGCTGCCTGAGGGGGACGTAGAGCGCGTCCTGCGGGGTGGTGGGCTTGCCATAGGTAAAGGAAGTAAATGAAGTTAATAATTATGCCTTCGCGACAAGATCAGTATGCACCAATTACGCTAAGTGTTAGCCGATTGGTGTTGCTGGTCGGGCTCTTGCTCGTCGCTGCACTGATCGCTGGCGCGGGGTTGCAGCGCATTGTGTGGAAACTGCAGCCCGAGACTCAGCCGTCCGCCTTGGTGGTTGCATCGATGGCGCCCGGCCAGCCCGCCCCAGGCTCGGCAGATAGCCGGACAGTGCAGCTCCTGGCAACCAAGGTGGGTGAATTGCAGGCCACTATCAAGCGGCTGGACGGACTGGGCCAACGGGTTGCAAAGGTGGCCGGCTTACCTGAGGGAGATATCTCGGTCGCTGCCGATGCACCCGAAGCGGCTGTCGTGCTAGACGACTTATGGGTGCCGTTGCCGCCCGGACCCCATTCGCGACCACTATCTGAGCTTGAAAGTCAGATCAATGCGGTGCAGGCACGCGTGACACGTCAAAGTGATTACTTTTCGATGCTGGATCTTGCCGTCACGGAGCGCGCGGCTAGCGTTGCGCGGCTACCGACAGCAATGCCGATCGAGTCCTATCCGTATCTAAGCTCGTCTTATGGCTGGCGACGTAACCCGTTTAATGGTCAGATGAGCATGCACGAGGGGTTGGACTTCAGTGCGCCGGAAGGTACTCCGATACGTGCAGCTTCTGGTGGAGTGGTGCGCACTGTGACCCAGCATCGGGGCTTTGGCAATATGCTCGAAATTGATCATGGTGAAGGTTTGATCACGCGCTATGCGCATGCGAAAGTTATCCTGGTCAAGGAAGGTCAACTGGTGACCCGCGGACAGTTAATCGCAAGGGTGGGCTCAACGGGCTTATCGACGGGACCGCACCTCCATTTTGAGGTCAGGCAAGATGACCGACCGCTTGATCCGCGCGTGTTTTTGGCGGGTCAGCCGATGGCCACTGAACAGGCGGCGACCCAGCCCGTGTCGGTTGGATCCTCTGGTGTTACATGGCGACCACGCCTGCGTTAAACTGATCTACTTGTCGCCACTGTTTTTGGGTGGTTTGCTAATAATTTCTTAGTTATGTTTGCGTGGTTGTCACGCAAATTTGCCCGGGTCTCATACGCATGCTTTCTCTGCTTAAAAAAATATTCGGTACACGAAATGATCGCCTACTGAAGCAATTGCGTCGTCAGGTCAGTCAGATCAATGCGCTCGAGCCTCAGATGCAGGCCTTGTCAGACGCGGAGCTACAGGCAAAGACCGACGATTTTCGTGCTCGGGTTCAGGCAGGCGCCACACTCGATTCGATACTGTCAGAAGCTTTTGCCGTTGTGAGAGAAGCAGGTGTGCGCGTGTTCGGCATGCGGCACTTTGATGTGCAGCTAATTGGCGGCATGGTATTGCACTCTGGCAAGATTGCAGAGATGCGCACGGGCGAAGGTAAGACACTGATGGCAACGCTGCCGGTCTACCTGAACGCGCTGACCGGACGCGGTGTGCATGTCGTGACGGTGAACGACTATTTGGCTCGACGCGACGCACAATGGATGGGGCGGTTATATAACTTCTTGGGTCTGAGCGTTGGTGTGGTGGTTCCACAGCAATCAAATGAAGAAAAAATTGCGGCGTATCGCGCTGATATCACCTACGGTACGAATAACGAATTTGGCTTTGACTATCTGCGCGACAACATGGAGTACCGTGTTGAAGACCGACGCCAGCGTGCTCTCGTCTACGCAATCGTCGACGAGGTTGATTCGATTCTGATCGACGAGGCGCGTACGCCTTTGATTATTTCTGGGCAGGCAGAGGATCACACAGAACTATACGTGCGTATGAACGCCGTGCCGCCCTTGCTCACTCGCATGGCCAGTGAGCCCAAGCCCCAAGAGCCGGAACCCGAAGGACACTACTGGGTCGATGAAAAAAACCATCAAGTATTTTTGTCTGAGTCCGGTCACGAGCAAGCCGAGGGCGTATTAACACGTCTCGGTTTGTTGCCAGAAGGGCAGTCCTTGTACGAGCCCCGCAATATCAGCTTGATGCATCATCTGATGGCGTCTTTGCGTGCCCACAACTTATTCCATCGTGATCAGCATTATGTTGTGCAGGAAGGTGAAGTTGTCATTGTTGACGAGTTCACAGGTCGTTTGATGGTCGGACGCCGTTGGTCTGACGGCTTGCATCAGGCGGTAGAAGCGAAAGAGGGCGTCAAGATTCAGCTAGAGAACCAAACGCTGGCTTCGATCACCTTCCAGAATTTTTTCCGTATGTACGAAAAGCTGTCTGGCATGACCGGAACAGCAGATACTGAAGCCTACGAATTCCAAGAGATTTACAGCCTTGAAACTGTGATCGTGCCGACCAATCGTCCGATGGTACGTGCTGATCAGAATGATCAGATCTTTAAAACCGCGCTTGAAAAGTTTAGGGCGATCGAGGCGGATATCCGTGACTGTCAAGAACGCGGGCAGCCTGTGCTCGTGGGTACGACAAGCATTGAAAACTCGGAGTTGCTGTCGGGGATGTTGAACCAATCTGGTCTGCGCCATGAAGTGCTCAATGCGAAGCAACACGCGCGCGAGGCGGAGATCGTTGCCCAAGCGGGTAAGCCCGGGAACATTACGATTGCGACCAACATGGCCGGACGTGGCACGGACATTGTGCTGGGTGGCAGTATTGAAAAGCAGATTGAAGCTATACGCGCCAGCGAGGGGTTGTCCGAGGCAGACAAACAAGCGCAAATTGACGCGATTCGCCAAGAGTGGCAGCCACTGAATGATCGCGTCAAGGCAGCGGGTGGGTTGCGCATCATCGGTACCGAGCGTCATGAATCGCGCCGGATTGACAATCAGCTTCGTGGTCGTGCGGGCCGACAGGGTGATCCAGGGTCTTCGCGCTTCTATCTCTCACTCGAAGATCCATTGATGCGCATTTTTGCGGGTGATCGCGTGCGCGCAATCATGGAACGATTGAAACTGCCTGAGGGCGAACCCATTGAAGCGGGTATGGTGTCACGCTCGATCGAGACGGCGCAGCGCAAAGTGGAAGGTCGGAACTTTGATGTCCGTAAGCAATTGCTTGAATACGATGATGTTGCGAACGATCAGCGCAAGGTTCTGTATGCACAGCGTAACGAAGTGCTCGAGGCCCAAACGATCGCTGAGACGATCGATAACTTGCGTGACGGTACGTTTACCGACCTGGTGACAAAACATGTCCCCCCAGGCTCCGTGGAGGAACAGTGGGATATCAACGCCTTGCAGATGGCGCTTGAGTCTGATTGGCAAATTGCTTTGCCGATCGCGCAAATTGTTCAAGACACAAAGAGTATTAACGATGAGGACGTTCTAGAACAAGTTCTAGAGGCGGCACGCGTCGCCTATCGTCAGAAAGTTGATATGGTTGGTGCTGAGTCGTGGGCAGGTTTTGAGCGCTCCGTCATGCTGCAGGTCATCGACACTCAGTGGCGCGAGCATTTGTCTGCCTTAGATCATTTGCGCCAGGGTATTCATCTGCGCGGTTATGCGCAAAAGAATCCAAAGCAGGAATACAAGCGCGAAGCCTTTGAGTTGTTCTCGGACATGTTGGACCGTGTGCGAGATGATGTGATTCGCCTGTTGATGACTGTGCGGATTCAGACGCAAGAGGAAATTCAGCAAGCAGAGCAAGAAGCCGCCCAAGCCGTGCAGATGCAGAACGTACAGTATCAGCACACCGATTATCAAGAGGCCGAGCAGCAGGCGCAGGAACCAGCCTCGCAGGCTTCAGATCATCCGGGAACCGTCCGAAATATTCTGCCTAAAGTGGGGCGTAATGACGCATGTCCCTGCGGTAGCGGAAAAAAATATAAACATTGCCACGGGCAGCTTAAATAAAAATGCAACATGACCTAACGCGCAGCACCCTCGCAATTTTTTTTATTGTAGGTTTGTTGGCGCTGTCGCTTTGGGTCCTAAGCCCTTTCTTGGCGGCAACCGTCTGGGCAACCATGATCGTCGTTGCGACCTGGCCTTGGTTTGCATCACTGGAGCGCCTCTTCGGCGGGCGTCGCACGCCTGCAGTCGCTGTGATGTCGATCGGAATGTTGCTTTTGCTTGTTGCACCCCTGTGGTGGGCGATCACGACAATTGCAGATCGTTCCGATCAGCTAACCGGGTTTTGGAAAACGTTGATGGACAACGGTATTCCTCCTCCGCCGGATTGGGTTGATGCAATTCCTTATGTAGGAGAAAAGCTCGCAACGGCTTGGCGCGATTTGATTGCCGGCGGTGCGTCGGGCGTTCTTGAGCACATCACACCGTATGCTAGTTCAACCGGCAAATGGTTGCTGTCGCAATTTGGTGGCCTTGGTGGCATGTTGATTCAATTCTTGCTGGTTGTGTTGATTGCTGCGATCTTGTATGCGTCAGGTGAGGGAGCTGCCAAGCTGGTTAAGAGTTTCGGTAAGCGACTGGCCGGAGAGCGGGGTGAGGACGCTGTTGTGCTGGCAGGTCAAGCGATTCGTGCCGTTGCGTTGGGTGTTGGTGTGACTGCAGTTGTGCAGACAGTGCTTGGCGGCCTAGGACTTGTAGTTGCTGGTGTCCCTTTCGCTGCGGTGTTGTCTGCGGCGATGTTGATGCTGTGTATTGCACAGATGGGCCCGAGTCTTGTTTTGTTTCCCGCAGTCGCTTGGATGTACTGGGAAGGCAACACTGGATGGGCGACGTTTTTATTGGTCTGGAGCTTGATCGTTGTGAGCCTGGATAACTTCTTACGTCCGATGCTGATCAAGCGAGGCGCAGATCTCCCGTTGTTATTGATTTTTGCGGGTGTGATCGGTGGCTTGATTGGTTTTGGTTTGATCGGGATCTTTGTTGGTCCTGTAGCGCTCGCTGTCACGTATACATTGCTGCGAGCCTGGATGGCTGAGCCGGGCGCTTTGATCGATCGCGATTAAAGCGATCAAGCCTACTGCGCATAGTCAAGCGGTAGTGCGGTGGTGCACTTGATGGTTTCCATCGCAAAGGCTGAACTCACATCTAGCAGGTCAACGGAACGAATCAGCCTTTTGTAGACGCTGTCATAGCGATCGATATCCGGTACGACAATTTTCAGTAAGTAGTCGGCGTCCCCGCTCAAGCGATAGATTTCCACAATCTCTGGAATACTTGTTGCGCCATCCACAAAGCGTTGCATCCACTGCTCATTGTGTTGACTTGTTCGAATCGTCACAAAAGTTGTGAGTCCGAGGTTTAATTTGCGCGCATCGCATAGGGCGACCTGCTTTTGAATCACCCCTTCCGCTTGGAGTTTCTGGATGCGCCGCCAGCAGGGGGTCGGGGTCAGGTTAACGGCTGCGGCCAAATCGGCAAGCGATAAGCCCGCATCTTCTTGCATCAGACGCAGTATTTCACGATCTTTCTTATCGATGTGCATATTTGTCCTAATTAAATATATAAAATTAGAATAATTTTCTAATTAAATAATAAAAATAACAAAATTAGCAAATTATTTCTTAAAGAAGATCTCTATCATGACGAGATGTCTAGTCTCCTCTCTCAGCAGCATGCTGGCCGGCAAGTCAATCTGGAATCAACCCCAGAAGTTGACTTGCCGTTTTCTTTGCTCGATAGAGTAGTACCTGGACTGTCAGCAGATCTCGAGGCGGCATGCCTGAGTGAGCCTGACTTAGTGCCTTACCGAATGCGACAGGCGATAGGCCAACAACTTGAACGACGGGCAGCGGTAGACCTTTGTGCGGCTGTTTTAGCGCTTCCGAGATCGACCCAGAGTTACACGCGCCACATCTTGCATGCAGATCCTTTAGGGCGTTTCACCGTGGTGGGCCTTGTGTGGGGCCCACAGCAGTGCAGCCCGATTCATGCACATTACACTTGGTGCGCTTATCGTATTTTGGCTGGCGAGCTCACGGAAGGGTTTTATCAGTGGGATAGTGCGCAACGACACGCCTACCTCATGAGTCAATTCACCCGAGAGCCTGGTTACAGTGCGTGTGGACATGCTGGGCTTGAATTTATTCACCGACTGGGCAACCAGACAAGTGAGCCTGCCGTTTCCATTCATGTTTATGGCATGGATTCAGGGCGCATCGGGACACATGTGAACCGGGTGTTGGCTTCAGCACAAACCTTGAATTAAGTACAGACTGGCTAGAGCAAAAACAAAGTTGCCAAGCCCAAAAAGATAAAGAAGCCCAGCGAGTCTGTTGCAAAAGTCAGCAGTACAGAGGATCCCATGGCGGGATCCTTGCCCAGGCGCGTACGCACGACCGGCACGAGTACGCCAATGGTGGCCCCCACGAGCATGTTGCAAATCATGGCACCCATCATCACGAGTGCGATAGAAATCGAATGCGAAATGAGCCACGCAAAGACTGCGGCAATGGTGCTGCCTAACAGCCCAACCAAGAAGGTGACCAGCATTTCGCGTTTGACTAGAGGCCAAACGTTTTTCGGAGTAATCCGACCTACGGCTAGCGCGCGAATGATCAAGGTCATTGTTTGATTGCCGGAGTTGCCACCAATGCCGGCCACGATCGACATTAAAAATGCCAGCACCACAATGCTGCTTACCGTGTCTTCGAAGAGCGAGGCGACAAACGAGGCAGTCGCCGCGGTGCACAAGTTCAGAATAAGCCAAGGAGCTCGGTTACGCAGCGCCATCGTCACAGGTGCAAAAATATCTTCTTCTTGCATACCGGCGCGAGACAGCGCTTGTTCATCCGAGTCTTCCCGGATCACATCAACCACCTCGGCGATGGTCACTCGGCCAACGAGTCGTCCGAGATCATCAACGACGGGAGCCGAAACGAGATCGTAGCGCTCGAACGCACCGGCAGCATCGGAGTCAGAGTCCAGTGGGCTGAGCGACAGATATTCAGTGCTCATCACCTGACGCACGTCGACTTCTGGTTCGTTAACCAGTAGCGCCGATAAGGTCAGTGTGCCTAAAAGTTTGTCCGAGCGATTCACGACAAAAATCTGATCGGTGTGGTCAGGTAGTTCTGGCAACCGCCTGAGGTAGCGCAATACAACTTCGAGTGTCACGTCTTCTCGTACGCGTACCATTTCGAAGTCCATGATGCCACCCACACTATCTTCTGGGTAGCCCATGGCTTCAATCAAACGAGCCCGCTCTTCGATGGTCAGGCCCTTTTGTACTTCCGCCACCACGTCGGCTGGCAAGTCTGGCGCTAAATCAGCGAGCTCGTCGGCATCCATGTTGCCGGTCGCTGCGACGAGATCTTTACGATCCATCGCCTCGATGAGCGACTCACGCACCCAGTCGTCGACTTCAAGAAGCACATCGGCGTCATGCTCTGCGCCGACCAAGCGCCAGATCATTTGGCGTTCGGCTTTTGGAACCGAGCTTAAGATGAATGCGATATCGGCGGGGTGCAGATCGTTTACGAGTGCGGTGATTTCTGCATCGTGTTGGCGTTGCAGTAACCCTTCGACCAAATCTGCGCGTTGGTCGTTTTCTTCTTGACGGTGAACGAGGTTTTCTACGACCTCATGGCGTTGAAGCAACTCTTGGACTTTCGCGAGTGCGAGCTGAGCGTCCTCGGGGTCAAGCCGCCGAGCGGTGACGGGCGCGTCAGGAGTTGTTTGCGTCATGGGGAGCCCGTGCCAACGAGAGGGTCAATAACTGCATGTGGCTCAAACCATGCAGAGTTAGGTCACGATTTTGACCAATGCATAGCCGCCGCATGCAAGCAGTATAAACAAGATCGCACCGAGTGCCATGACCCGGGGGCCGGCTTGGCGCATTTGGGCAAAGCGGGTCTCGATTCCCAGCGCAGTCATCGCCATCGTCAGGACAAAGATATCAAGAGCGCGCAGTACTTGCAGCACATTCTGGGGGATGATCCCTGCCGAATTAATTAGTGCGAGCACTAGGAAACCGATCGCGAACCAAGGAATTGGCAGGCTAGGCTTCTTTGCCCCGGGTGCTGCTGCGGCGATTGCCGTGCGCTGCAGCCAAAGTCCAACTAAAAGCAGGATCGGGATCAGAAGCGCCACACGCGTCATTTTGACGATGGTCGCGATTTCTGTGGTGGCTGGGTCAATGTTGCTGGCGGATGCCACAACCTGTGCGACCTCATGCACCGCACCACCCAAGAAAATCCCAAACGCCCGTGTGTCCATATCTATCCAGCCGGCCTGGTATAGCAGCGGATACAAGAACATAGAAATCGTGCCGAACAAAACCACGGTGGCTACAGCCACGGCGCTTTTATGTGGGGCGGATTTGAGCGTGGACTCGAAAGCTAAGACCGCGGCTGCTCCGCAGACTGCGCTACCAGAGGCCGTCAGCATGGCAGTATCGCGATCGAGTTTGAGTATGCGCGTGCCGATCAAGGTGCCTAACACGAGGATGCCGAAAACGATTCCAACTGACACGATGAGCCCGGGTAGACCGACCTCAATGATTTGTTGAATACTGATGTTGAGGCCGTAAAACGCTACTGCTACGCGCAAAAGCCTGCGTGCGGTGAAGTGGACGCCTGCACCCCATTCGGCGGGCATGTTTCCACGAAAAAAATTGCCATAGACCATGCCACAGACAATTCCCACGACCAAAGGACTAAAACCCAGCGTTTTGATGAAGGGGATACCCGCTAGCTGAACCACTGCAGCGGCTAAAAGCCCGACAAAAAGCATCCCGTTGAGTTTGTCGCGCCAGGGAGAGGCGCTCGTGGGGGTAGGTTGGGACATACGTGGACGACCGGCTGTTTAAGAATGACCGAGATACTACTCCGATATTCGGCTTATCGCTTAAACCAGTTTTCGGCTAATTTGACCCAGTAGGTGGCGCCCAGCGGCAGTAATTCATCATTAAAGTCGTACGAGCCGTTATGCAGCATGCATGGCCCTAACCCGTGGCCCGCATCCCGATGGTCTCCCATGCCATTGCCGATCCAAACGTAGCAACCCGGCACCTCCTGGAGCATGAAGGCAAAGTCTTCTGCGCCCATTGTGGGCACCACATGGTCGTTCACTTGCTCAGTCCCAACGATTTCACGCATCACCTCTACGCAAAACGCGGTCTCAGCGGGATGATTAATGGTTGGGGGATAGACCCGGTTAAAAGAGAAATCGACCTCGGCACCCATCGCTGCAGCAGTGTGTTGGGCTACCTCACGCATGCGTCTCTCGACAAGGTCCAGAGTTTCTAGGGTGAAGGTTCGCACCGTGCCTGCCATCACAGCGTCGGTAGGAATGACGTTATCTGCGCTACCGGCATGAATTTGGGTAATGCTTAATACCGCAGCCTCGAGCGGATGGCGGTTGCGTGTGATGATGGTTTGAAGCGACTGGGCGATTTGCACTGCAGTCATGACGGGATCTACGCCCAAGTGAGGCATCGCAGCGTGACCGCCTTTGCCGCGCACTTTGATAGAAAATCGGTTGCTCGAGCCCATAATGGGACCGGCCGTGACGCCGAACTGTCCGACAGGTAAGCCCGGCCAGTTGTGCATGCCGAAAACCGCTTCCATGGGAAATTTGCTAAATAGACCGTCGTCCATCATGCGCTTAGCGCCAGCGCCACCTTCTTCGGCGGGCTGAAAGATGGCGTACACCGTGCCATCAAAGTTCTTGTTTTCGGCTAAGTAGCGTGCCGCGTTAAGCAGCATTGCAGTATGGCCATCGTGGCCGCAGCCATGCATTTTCCCTGCGTTGCGGCTGGCATGCTCAAAGGTGTTGAGCTCCTGCATAGGGAGTGCGTCAATATCAGCGCGCAGCCCGATGGCGCGCGAGCCTGCTGTCCGGCCTGTGATAATGCCCACGACACCCGTTCCGCCCAAGCCGCGATGAACGGGAATACCCCATTTTTGCAAGGTCTCAGCGACGACGTCTGCGGTCCGATGCTCTTCGTAACACAGTTCCGGATGGGCGTGGATATCCCGGCGGATGGCCTGAATTTCGGACTGCCAATTCAAAAAGGGCTCAAGAAGTTTCATGCAAATCACTTTAGAGAACAATGTCTAACGGTATTATCGATGAAAATGACGTTCTGTACCCATAACTTGAATTGGCGATAGACCATGAAGTCACCATGGATTAACAACTACCCAGAAGGCGTACCTGCGGCGATCTCAACAGACGGCTATGCCTCGTTGGTTGATTTGCTCGAACAGGCTTGCAAGCGCTTCGGCCCACGAACGGCAGTCCAATCATTTGGTGTGTGCCTGACCTATAAAAAACTTGAAGAGGAGGCCGCATCCTTTGCCAAGTGGTTGCAATCCCTCAGGTTGGATGCAGGCGCACGCGTAGCCTTGATGATGCCTAACGTGTTGGCGTATCCCGTGGCGCTATTCGGGGCGCTCAAAGCTGGTTGCGTTGTCGTTAACGTCAACCCACTTTGCACGCCTCGCGAGTTGGGCGTCCAGCTGCGTGACAGTGGGGCGAGTGTCATTGTGGTGTTTGAAAGCGTCGCTGACACGCTTGAGCAAGTTACAGATTGTGAGGGGTTGCTGCACCGGGTCGTCGTTTCCCCTGGGGATATGCTGGGTCCACTTAAATCCACTGTGATTAATTTTGGTGCGCGGCACATCAAAAAACTGGGACCTAAAAAGCCGCTGGTCGGAGCCTGGCCCTGGCGTTTTGTTCTTCGGCTGGGACGAGATTTATCTTGGCAGGCGCCGAGTATTTCAATGGATGATCTCGCCGCCCTGCAATACACAGGCGGTACAACGGGCTTGCCTCGTGGAGCCATGCTGACGCATCGCAATCTTGTGTCTAACGTTTTGCAAGTTGAGGCCGTCGCGCAACCAGCTTTGGGCGCTTTGTTACCTAGGCCACTGACGATGCTGACTGCCTTGCCGCTTTATCATGTGTTCGCCATGACCGTCTGTGGTTTGTATGCCATGCATGCTGGAATGAAAAGCGTCCTGGTGATTAATCCACGGGACCGTGCATCATTGCTACATGCCTGGCGCAAAGATCCACCGCATGTGTTTCCTGGTGTGAACACTCTGTTTAACGCCTTGCTCAACGAACCCCAGTTTTCGACGCTTGATTTCAGTTCTTTACGGTTGGCGTTTGGGGGCGGCATGGCCATTCAGCAAGCTGTGGCGCAACGCTGGGTAGCCGTGACGGGACGACCCTTAATTGAAGGTTACGGACTATCCGAGACCTCCCCGGTGGTCACAGCCAATCCAACGAATGCATCGGCTTACTCTGGCAGTATTGGGTTGCCCTTGCCATCCACGGATGTTTGTATCGTCGATGAGCAGGGTTCACCAGTTGCCACGGGTGAGCGCGGCGAGATCGCTGTGCGCGGGCCTCAGGTGATGCAAGGCTACTGGAACGCAGCTACGGACACACACAATGCGATGACGCCGGATGGATTTTTCCGGACGGGTGACATTGGCTACATTGACGATCAAGGCTATGTTTTTTTGATTGATCGTAAAAAAGATTTGATTGTTGTGTCCGGTTTCAACGTTTACCCCAGTGAGGTGGAGGCTGTGGTGTCGAGTCATCCGGGTGTGTCGGAATGCGCGGCAATCGGTGTGCCTGATGACGCCTCGGGCGAGGCTGTCAAGCTATTCGTCGTACCCGCAGATCCGCTGCTAAACCAAGCGGCCGTTCAAGAATGGTGTGTCCGTGAACTAAGTCGCTATAAGTGTCCGCGGGCGATCGAGTTCCGTAATGAGCTTCCAAAAAGCAATGTGGGCAAAATTTTGCGTCGTGCGTTGCGCGAGCAATGATACCGTTCGGCTCTGTATTTGCTGCGCTCGGAGTACCTCAAGTTTGGGTTAGGCAACGTGCCTACACGATCATTGATGCTGACTTTGGCGACGGGCGTTTTTTCTTGCATCTATGGGATGCCTGGCGTGGAGATCCTCAGCGTAGTCGACGCCTCCACGTGGTCGGCTTGTTGTCGCGTTTGAGTGATCCGCAAGCGTTACGAGAGCGATTGCTGCAGGTCTGTCCTGCTGAGATGGCCGTATGTGTGCATCAGTTAGCGGATGCATGGCCACTGAATCTCTTGGGCATACACCGCCTTGAGTTTGAGGGGGGGCGTATTACCCTCACCCTAGCCGTCGGGGATACTTCGACACTTTTGCAGCGTTTGTCAGTGCGAGCCGATGCATTGGTGCTTTCTTCGTCGATGCGTTCTGCCCCGCTTGAAGATGTCGAAGTAATGTTGGCCGCAGCGAAAGTGCTACTGGTTCCACACGGCAAGCTCGTCATGCCTTGGCCGAAAGCTGATGAGCAAGCGACGTCGCTGTGGGCGCAAGGTGCAGTGCACGATGGCGTGTGGTCATACATGGATCGCACGACATCAACGACTACTGCAGCGTGTCAGGAGCGCCCCTGCAATGCGGTGATTGTCGGTGGTGGATTTGCTGGAGCCGGTGTTGCGCACGCGATGGCTTTGCGTGGATGGAGCGTCACAGTTCTTGAAGCGACTGAGGGCGAGCAGGGGCCGCATCGGGGTCATTTGGCAGCTGCGCTGACCCCCATGCTTACGCGTGACGACGATGTGCGTGCGCGCCTGTCTCGTGCAGGGACCTTGCGTGCGCACCATCGCTGGGGGCATCTGTCTGCGGAGGCATTTGATCCTTGCGGTGCTCTGCAGCTATTGCGCACCTCTGGCCGTATTGTCGACTTGGAGTCAGTCGTTGCCGAATTGCAATTGCCCGAGACCTGGGCGCGGTTTGTTGATGCAAATCAGGCCAGCGCCATAACGGGCCTTAAGCTGGACCGGGGCGGCATTCATTTTCCGATGGCTGTACGCGTTCAGCCCGAGCCGCTGATTAACCAATTATTAGCTACGACCGGAATTGCGCGGCAGGTTGCACGGGCTCATCGCTTGTTGCGGCGTGGAGATGTTTGGGATGTGCTGGATGCGGCTGGGCAGGTGATTGCACAGTCACCTATCGTTGTGTTGGCTGCAGCGCACGCAACGCAAGACATTTTGAGTGCAAGTGGGCTTTTGTCGGATGACGCACGCCTGCGCGCGATGCATCCACTGGGCGGCGAAGTGACGTACGTTCCTGACCGCTTGATGGCAGGTGGGCCGCGTTGCATCGTCTCGGGCGATGGCTATGTCCTCCCGGCGGTGGATGCGCACTGTGTAACAGGTAGTAGTTATTTGCATGGAGCTGATCGCGTTGTTGTGTCGAGCGACGGAGCTAAATCAAACTTACATCGGGCTGAGGGATTGCTGGATATGCGGCTGGTTCAGGCTGGGTCTGACTCTTGCGCGCTGAATGGTTGGGCAGGTTGGCGGGCTGTGCTGCCCGGACGATTGCCGGCGATAGGTGCTGTGGATGAGGAAGAGAGCCTTTGGGTGGTTGCAGGACTCGCGTCGCGGGGGCTGACCTGGTCAAGTTTGGCGGGTGATTTGATCGCAGCGGCTCTGAATGGCGAACCCTTGCCATTGGAAACCGATATAATTGACAAAATTAGTCAGATTTAAGACAGTTTCACTAAAAATTAAAGCGCAAGCCGGGATATTACGGGCTGAGTTTATTAAAATACTTAAATCCGTCAAAATAGCGCCTTTGGTCGCTTTTATACCCACGCGCTAAACATGCACCTAGATTCACTCAAACTAGTCGATACGTTGCCCACCAAGCTTGTATTCGACGCAGGTGCGGGGATGAGATTCGTTGTTGAGCCGCATGCGCCTGGCGTGTTTCGGATTCGCTGCGGTCGCCCCGAGGCTGTTGCCGCAGATATTCTGCCTGGCGCGCGAGCACGTGCGCACGCAGAGGTCTTGCTTGCTCGGCCAGAAGCGATAGGCGAAGCTATCCTTGAGCCTCTTAAAGGCGCACTGAAAGGTTGGCGGCTTGTGCAAGGAGATGTCGGCCTAGATATCTCTGTCAATCCATTCAAATTGCATTTGCACCGTCTGGGCAAGACAGCCTTAACGCTCTCTGAGTCTGGCGTGGCCCGCTCTGACGAGCTTTGGTCCTTGGGCTTTGATTTAAAGCGTAGCGACAAGATTTTTGGCTTGGGCGAGACCCACGGCGACTTGGATCGACGCGGTGAAACAATTGTTTCTGATGCGCCTGACCATCGTGCCTTGCCTCTGGCATGGAGTCCGAACGGTTGGGGTGTTTACGTCAACACACTAGGGCGTGTTGAGCACGACCTTGGTGCAGAGTCGACAGCTGAGTACATGATCGCCGTCGAAGATGAAACCTTAGATGTGTTTGTCTTTGCGGGCGAGCCCACCGAGATATTGAATCAATACACCCAGCTTACTGGCCGTGCGGGTCAGCCCGTTTTGTGGTCTATGGGCGTTTGGGTTGAGCAACATACGAGCCACAACGCTTCACAAACTGCTGAACTCATCGCGGAGTTCCGTCGACTCAGCCTTGCGGTCGATGGCGTGTTGTTGCTCCCACCGTCCGCTTGGACCTATCAGGACTCGAAGCTTTTGCCTGAATGGGATGCCGAACGCTTTCCCAGCCCAAAGCAGTTGTTGAGTCAATTTGGTAAGCATGCGACACATTTGTGTATGCATACAATTCCTGCAGCGCTTGCTGAGTCCCCAATTTTTGCTGAGCTTGAAGACCGGGGCTGGTTGCTAGTCGGCGAAAGCGGCGATGCGCATGTCTTCGAGGGTGTAGCTGCGACTGGTGGTAAGCCCTTCGGCCTCCTCGACTTAACCCATCGCGACGCGATGAAGACGTGGTCTGAACGCCATCGTCACCTCGCCGAAGAGGGTGTTGGCGCAACGGCCTGTGATGTGCAGTTCGACATACCAGATCATGTGGTGGCACGCGGCGGTGAGAGTGGGGCAGTATTGCGTTCCCTTTATCCGGCGTTGGCGCGTCGAGCGCTGTTCGATGCAGCGGCAGGTCATAAAGTGCCGCCCGAAGGCGTCGTGTTCAGCTCAGATTTGTTTGCTGGAGCCCAGCGCCTGTTATGGCAAAGTGCGCCTCGCGTGCCCAATACTTGGGGTGGTTTGCAACACACGTTACGCACCTCCTTGTCCATTGGCGCAAGCGGTGTGCCAGTGCAAATGCATGCGCTCGGTAACGCGGCAATGCCAACCGACGAGATGACGCCTGAGCTATACCTGCGTTGGTTGGGTATGGCGGTGTTTTCTGCCAATTTGGCTTTTCAAGCCCATCCAGATTTATTGCCTACCGCATTTGACGAGACAACGCGCGCGCATGTGCAGTCTTGGTTGCAATGGCGCTATCGCCTGATTCCTTACGTACTTGGTGCGATTGAAGATGCCGCTCGTACCGGCTTGCCAGTGCAGCGCTCCATGGCGCTCTCGTTCCCAGGGGATGCCGAGGCTCAGCGCTGGGATACGCAATACATGCTCGGCCCAGCCGTACTGGTGGCTCCTGCGATGAAGCCAGGCAAGGAGATTCAAGTTTATTTGCCTAAAGGCGATGCTTGGTGGGATCTCAATACAGGCTGGCGCTACGAGGGCGGTACGACCTGGACTGTCTCCTGTGAGTTGGACGCATTGCCTGTGTTTGGTCGCGAAGGACACATGCTCTGCCTGGGGCCAACTGCCAATCACACCGGTGAATTTAATTCGGCACGCATCCTGGACGAGGTCTGGATGTTTGGCATGCCTGTCCATAACCCTGTGGTGATGCGTAATAAGATTCGCGTCATGCAGATGCAGGGCTCAAGCTACATCAAAGGCCTTGAGGGCTTGCGCATCCTTCCCTCTGAGGGTTTGGAAGTCAAGCGCCGCGGTGCTGAGGTTCGTATCTCGCGGGCTCGATAAGTGGCAGCACTAAATCGATCGCAAATTTTAGAAGAGCAACTTGCTCGGATCGCTTCGCGCGAGCCACTCGTGCACGCCTGGTCGTGGCACGACCCGAAGCAGGTGCGTGATCAACTCGCCGCCTTGCCAGCAGATACGTCTGCGCTGCCCTTGGCAGGAATTACCATTGGCATAAAAGACATCTTTGATACGCATGACATGCCGACGACTTATGGCTCGGCAGCCTTTGCCAACCATCAACCCGAGCGAGATGCCTATGCGGTCGCAAAGCTACGTGCTGCTGGCGCGCTGATCATGGGCAAGACGGTAACGACTGAGTTTGCGCACCAGCACGCGGGCCCTACAACCAATCCGCATTGCCCAGACCGAACACCGGGTGGTTCGTCTAGTGGTTCTGCCGCAGCCGTGGCAGACAATATGGTGACGATGGCGCTGGGTTCGCAAACGGGCGGCTCAACGATTCGTCCAGCCGCGTACTGCGGCATAGTTGGCTTTAAGCCAACACACGGAAAAGTTTCACTTGAAGGCGTCGGTCCTTTGTCAGTCACGATGGACACAATTGGGCTGATGGCGCGTTCGATGGCGGACATCTCCTTGCTGTCCTCTGTGCTGATTGAAAAGTGTGCGGCGGTTCAAGCTCCAGTCAAACCGCGCATCGCTTGGTATCCATCACCAGAAGTACATGAAGCGGATCAGGATGCAGTGCGTGCACTTGAGCGTGCGCGGGACGTGCTCGCTGCGGCTGGGGCGGAAATCGTCGACATCCAATTGCCCGCAAACGATTTCCTGGCTCTTGGTCGGTCAAACCGCCAGATTATGGCGTACGACGCTGCACGTTCTTACGAGACGGTTTATCGCACTCAGGCAGCAGACTTGGGTGCCTCTACAGTCAAACTCATAGAAAGCGGCCTGCAGATTACCGATGCGCAGTTCAAAGAAGAACTTGCGCATGTTGAGAAATGCAAAGAATTGTTTGCGAAGGCGATGGTGGGTGTTGATGCCGTCTTGACGCTTGGTGCGCCAGGTCAGGCGCCGCTTAAATCAACCGGGACAGGCTTGTCGACCTTTAACCGAGTTTGGACAACACTTGGCGTACCTTGCTTGACGCTGCCTTTCGGTTACGGCGATGCAAATATGCCTCTGGGTGTGCAGCTTGTCGGCGCCGCAAATAAAGACTGTCGACTACTCGCCTTAGGTTCTAAGTTTGAGGCAATTTTTGCTGGCTAGACCTCGGTTTGACAGCCAATAATGAAAAAGTCATAATGTAGGGCTTGGGGTCGGTAGCTCAGTTGGTTAGAGCAGCGGACTTTTAATCCGTTGGTCGGGAGTTCGAGTCTCCCCCGACCCACCAAGTGCCTGGTTGAGCTGTCTTTGTTGCAGGTCGCCACACAGCAAGGTATACAAGCTATCAGTATGTTTGGTAAAAAGCCACGGTCTCCGTGGCTTTTTTATTTTGCGCATAACTATCACCAGAGCGTCCGTCGAACATGTTCCCTTCCGATTTGGCCTACGAGTTCTTTACGCTGCTGGTCATTCTGGATCCGATTGCGACTGTCCCAGTCTTTTTGGCTGTGACTGCTGGGTTGAAGTGGAAAGATTGTTTGAAAGTGGCGGTAGCGGCACTTTCTATTGCCTTTGGAATTCTGGTGGTGTTTATATTCCTGGGGTACGAGTTCCTGAGAGTTTTAAATATTCCTACACCGTCATTTCAGCTGGCGGGTTCCTTCATTCTATTTACGCTTGGACTCAGCATGGTGACGGGCAGAATGCACGAGGAAATTGCTAAGCTGCCTTCGAATGCGTCTATTCTGGAGCGGGCGGTATACCCACTCGCGATGCCTGCGATTGCGGGCGCAGGTGCAATTTTGACTGTTGTGATGTTGACAGACAATCACGCACGTATTGTTTCGGAGCAGTTCCAAACGACATTCGTGTTGGCGCTATGCTTGTCTGTGCACCTAGTTTCATTTATGGCAGCCAGATTGATCGTCCGTTTTATCGGTCTGATGGGTATTCAAGTTATTACGCGCGTTTTTGGATTGATGATTTGCAGTATTGCAGTCTCTGGCATGGTGATTGCGATTAAATTAATTTTTGGTTTGAATTAAGCGAACAGAGTGTCGGCCTAGATTTACTCGGGGATAGTAGTCATGTGTATGTGGTGTAGAAAGTCTGAGTTTTCCGAACATTTGACTGCAAAGTTTTCAGATAAACGTCGACGGCTCATGCTGTTTACCGGCGCGGGTTCGATTACATCGGCGTTCCATGCCAGTCTAAGTGCACAGGACATAGACCGTCCCGACACTGTATTTCGTAACGGTTCAATTTATACGATGTCAGGTCAGTCGAATAAAGCTGAGGCCATGGCGGTACGCAATGGGAAAATTTTGGCGACTGGCTCGCTCGATCAGGTCATGAGCGTTGCTAAAAATAAGCCGACCGTCGTCAACCTCGAAGGAAGGACTGCTTTTCCGGGCTTTATTGATCCACACAACCATGTGGTGCTCAGTAGCTTGTTTGATCAGTTGCTAATCAATGTAGGCTTTTCAAAGTACAAGACGAAGGCTCAAGTCGCAGCTTTCATGAAAGCAACCGCAGCTAAGACGCCTGCGGGTCAATGGCTTGCGTTCGGGTCTTATGACAATCTCCTGCAAGGAGGAGATTGGTCGATGGCTGAATTAAGCAATATTTCGGCGAGTCATCCGATATTCCTTTTTTACGTCAATGGTCACGTCGGGGCTGCGAATGCGTTGGCTTTTTCTAAAGCTAACATCCCCCAAAACATTGGCATGATCCCTGGGGGAGGATACTTTGGACGTGATCGCGATGGTCAGTTGAATGGACTGATTTATAACGAGCCCGCTTTGATGAAGATTCTCGATCTGGCTGTTCCTAAACCGTCACCGGAGCTTCTCGAGAAAGCTGTTGTGCAATATGCGAAACAAGCTTCGGCCTCGGGGTTGACCACATTACACGAGCCAGGAACAGTCAAGCCGCAATGGGTGGAAGCGCTTGCAAAGCTTTCCAACCACTTGCCGATCCGGATGAGTGCAAGTTTTAGCTCAGACGCAGTCGAGGAGAGTAAAAAATACGCATCACTTGGACCATCGCATCAGGCGCGGATTCTGCCGAATAGCCGTTTTTCTCTTTTCGGAATGAAGTGTTGGTCTGATGGCTCTAACCAAGCTGAATCGGCCGCGCAAACGCAACCCTATCTAGGCACGGATAAAAAAGGCACGAAGAGCTATACCCAAGATCAGATGATTGATATCTGCAAAAAGGCTAAGGCTGCTGATTGGACGATGATGGCGCATTGCCAAGGTGATGCTGCGATTGATGAATATATCAATGCACTTGAGGCGGTGTACGGCGCAAACCCTGCGATGGGTGTGATGCGCGTTGAGCACGCGACCATGATTCGTCAAGACCAGCTAGAGCGAGTCAAAAAGCTGGGCTACGAACTAACGTTCATGACGGATTTTGTTTATTTGTATGGTGCGTCCTACAGGGATGCTATTTTTGGACCAGAGCGCGCTGCATTTATGGTGCCATGCGCCGCGGCGCATAAAGCTGGTCTTCAGTACTCCGTTCACTCGGATAATCCTGCTGCAGGTATGCCACTTAATCCTTTGCGACATGTGCAAATTCAGATCATGCGGCAATGTATTGCGGATGGCTCTGTCATTGGTCCCCAGCAAAGAGTGGATCTTGACACCGCCCTGCGTGCAGTTACAGTTCATCCTTCACGCCATGTTGGTATGGAGCATATGATTGGCACCCTCGAGGCGGGCAAGGAAGCCGACATCACCATCCTTGAAAAAGATCCCTTCCAGACGGAGATGAGGTCGATTAGTGCGATCAAGGTTTCAGAAACTTGGCTTGCTGGTCAGAAAGTTTTTGGTTGATATTTAAAATTAATACAGGTGGGGTTCCGACATGATGCTGGATACGGTGGATGGGTTAGACATACATATCCTCGTGGATAACACGACAGACATGCTCTCAACTACGCCGGCCGGTGTGACTAGCGAGGCGATGGGGCTATTTAGCCGGGGCGGACAAATGATGGCCGGCCTTTGTCTTTGCTGCGCGGCGCATGGCCTATCTTGCCTGATTACCGCTCGTAAAGGCGACACAGAGCGAACGGTCTTGTTCGACACAGGGCCTGAGGAGTATGCATTTGAGCGAAATGTTAGTCGCTTGGGTGTAGATCTCGGTAAGGTTCAGTCAGTGGTGTTGTCCCATGGGCACTGGGATCATGCGGGTGCACTGTTGATGGCGCTTAACTCCATTCGACAGCGCAATGGGAGCAAAACCATACCGTTTTACGGGCACCCGGACATGTTTCATAAGCGCGCAGCTACGTTGCCCAATGGTAAGTATCGTGAAATGATTGATGTTCCAAGTGTCGAGCAGCTAACAGCAGCGGGAGCCGAGGTTGCTTTGCATCGCGAATCGGTATCGCTACTCGATAACATGTTCGCGGTAAGCGGCGAGATTCCCCGCCGAACCACGTTTGAGCGTGGACTTCCTGGTCAGGTACGTAAAAACGCGGCTGGTCAGTGGGAGAAGGACGAAATGCTCGTAGATGAACGCTGGTTGGGAGTGAAAGTTAAAGATAAAGGACTCGTTATTTTTTCTGCGTGTTCGCATGCGGGCATCATTAACGTACTGCATGATGCGAGAGATCGGTTCCCTGACACTCCGATTCATGCTGTCTTCGGGGGCTTTCATTTGTCTGGCGCAAACGAAGCGATCATTCCCGAAACGGTCGAGGGTCTAAAACAATTTGGTTTGAAGTTAATCGGCGCCGGGCACTGTACAGGGTGGCGAGCGATTGCTGCGATGTCCAATGCTTTTGGTGACAAAGTCCTAGCGCCAACTGCCGTGGGTAAACGCTATGTTTTTTAGAATATTTTTTGTCTATTTGCTGTCGCTTGGCATTTGTGGTTCCGTCGTGGCGCAAACGGAGTCCTACCCACAACGCTCCGTGCGCATCGTCGTTCCGGTATCTGCCGGTGGTAGCACCGACAAGATTGCCCGCCTAATTGCGGAGAAGTTGACTAGCGTCTGGGGCCAGACGGTTATTGTGGAAAATATTACCGGTGCAGGTGGTGCGATTGGTGCCGCGCAAGTCGCTAGAGCCAAGCCGGATGGCTACACATTTGTATTGCATAGCGACGCGATCGTTTTGAATACTATTCTCATCAAGAATCCACCCTATACGCTAGAGGACCTAACAGGTGTGATGCGGCTGGTGGTCAACCCGCAAGTGTTGGTGGTGAATCCAGGGTTTGGAGCACAGACATTTAAAGAGTACGTGGAGTATGCGAAGAGCAATCCCGGTAAGCTGACACTGGCCTTGCCGACAAGTGGCGGCATTGCGCACATTGCGCACGAGGTGCTCGCTAACGCTGCCGACATCAAAGTCAACTACATCCCCTATAAAGGGGGCGCACCTGCTGCGCTAGACACAATGGCCGGACATGTCAACGCGACTGTCATTACGCTGGCTGCTGTGACTGAGCAAATTAAGGCTGGCAAGTTGCGTGCCTTAGCTGTGACCACCAACTATCGCTCTCCGGTTTTCCCTGATGTGCCGACGATGGCGGAGTCAGGTTATCCGGCTGTCAACATCGAAAGTTGGCAGGGAATATTGGCGCCTAAGGGGACTCCTGTAGCCATCCTTGAAAAAATCAACAAAGACATCACTGAGATCGTGCGCGATCCTGCCAACATCAAACAGATTGAGGCGTTAGGGTTTAGTGTGTCAACCAACACAGTCCCGGAGGTACAGGTCATGCTCCGGGACTTACGCAAGAAATATGCTGACACGATTGCTCAGGCGGGGATTGTTCAGCAGTAACGCACTGTCGACCTAAGTCCTGGCCTGAAGCACGCACGTTGCGATCGCTTCGGCGGTGATTGCCGAAAGCGTCCAGCCTAGATGACCATGTCCTGTGTTGTAAAAAACGTTAGGCTTTTTACCTGGACCAACTTTCGGTAGCATGTTTGGCATCATCGGACGTAAACCGGCCCAAGGTACGACATGGCGGGTATTAATGCGTGGAAAGCATTGGTGCACCCACCTAATAAGAGGCTCAATGCGATCCGCACGGATATCACGGTTAGTGCCATTGAATTCTGCTGTGCCTGCCACCCGAAAGCGATCATCGCCTAAACGACTCGTGACGAGTTTTGTTTCGTCGTCTAGCAAGCTAACTTGAGGTGCACCCGTCTGACTCTCTGTGTCGTTGAGATTCACGGTGATCGAGTAGCCCTTGACTGGGTAGATATTAAGTCGGTCACCCAGCTGCGCACCTAGGGCTCTACTCGCAGTTCCGCCGCACAATACGACTCCATCAAAGTGATCCGTCGTATCACCGGCTTCGGTCTTTGAGGAAACACTGATGCCAGAACCGACATGCATGAGGCGTGTCACCTCATGACCGTAGTTGCATACGACACCCAGGCGTTCAATCGCTGCAGCAAGTCCCGTTGTGAATTTATGAATGTCGCCAGTCGAATCGCCAGCTGTGAAGAACCCTCCGTAATACTTGCCCGCAAGCGTGGGTTCGATACTACGCATTTCTTGCGGAGTGACTGCACTGCGCTCGAGACCACCTTGCTGAAGTAAGCGATTAACTGAGTGAGCATGGTCAAAGCCATGCTTGTCACGATAGATATGCAAAATTCCTTTCGTTTGATGGTTGAAAGAGATGTTCTCTTGGGCCGCCCAATCAAAGAGGTACTCGCGTGCCGCGATAGCTAGTTGAGTAGTTTTGATGGTGTTCTGTTTGTAATTGGGGATCGCTGCTAGAAATTCAGCAAACCAGCTCAGCTTGTGCCAACTTGGTTTAGGGTTAATGAGTAGAGGGGCGCCTCGGTTGAACATCCACTTTAGGCCCTTCAGGACTGTGGACCAGTGGTTCCAGACCTCAGCGTTGGAGGCCGACAGTTGGCCTCCGTTGGCAAACGAGGTCTCCATTGCTGCATAGCGATGGGTTTCGTAGAGTGTGACATCAAAGCCTCTTTTGACGAGTGCGTAGGCTGTGGTGACACCAGTGATGCCGCCACCAATGACAGCGATTCTTTTAAGCATGGGAATAGTCCTTGCGCACGAATAAAGGTGAGCGCACTTGCGATTCAAGTGTGCGCCCCCTCTGTGCAGGACCTGAGAGATTCGCGCCTCGTGAGGCTGGCTCTCGAGTAACGCTTGCTCC
>JACCEB010200870.1_pt1 | contig 42036 bp, 30 predicted proteins | sample 7454761 | NCBI WGS metagenome assembly JACCEB01 (sample SAMN15323454, study PRJNA562643) | freshwater metagenome | isolation source: river surface water | place: USA:Blue River Watershed | collected 2017-08-18
ACCAATACCAATGCAATAGTAATTACAAAGATTAAAACCAATAATCCAATTACTACCCGCCCATTTATTTTATTAGCCCATATATGATTTGTTTTCATAGTTATATTCTGTTGTTCCGTTATGTTTTGTTTTATCTTAATTGCCGATAATTGTATTCTAATATTTTCACACAAATAATCCTAGCTGAAAATAAACCTTTTTATACTATAAATAAAGCCCAATACTACAACAAATAGATATCCGGTAAAATTAGACCATATGGAATCAGAAACAGTTAATGTTAGTAAAATGGTTACATGGCTAGGTCTAGCATGTTTTATAGTCCTACTAATCCTAGTTGTAATGGAAACATACGCATATTATTTCGCAGCTGCAGGAAGCGCTAGAACTGCTAACCTAGCTATGGCATCTGACAGACATCTGCCAAGCACAGAAGGCTTCGATGTTCTGGACCCAAAAGATGAGGTCAATCAATTCCCCGATATAATTGATTACATAGAGAAAGTTGAGGAACCACAATTTTATAATCGTTCCCGGGTAATAGGCTGCTATGACAATAATGATATTATTGGTAGAGCACGTCCAGGTGAAACATGCAAATCATGGTATAAAAATGTAACCGATATATTCTTCAAACCACAAAATCCGGCACAAGTCCCAGTCGATTCAACTAATGCTAATTATAATAATTATTTCAACGTAGAAGGGCAAGCTTATTCATTTGCCGAATTATGCCCTGAAACCACCGGGCAAAAAGACCCTATAGCATGTCTTTATGACCGAGGGCATGCTTATAATTTAATGAGCACAAAGATAGCAAATATTAATGATAGTATTCAAAGTAATCTTGATAAAAAAATAAGCAATATGGCAGACGATGCCAGTTATCATACTATTGACGGTAACCGGATTTATAACCTATCACATGTCCGTGATTTTGTAGGGTATGAACGCAGCCTAGGCCTAGGTTCGGCAATCCATGATGGCACTGCTGGTGACCAATTAGATGATTTAGGACTATATACACGTAAACAGCGTGTAAATTATTTGGCCGGAACACCTAATAAGAAACCTTAGACAGCGCCTGCTAATGCAGTTGTGCTAGGTGTTAATCCACTCAAATCAATGTTTACATTTAGTTCACCTGTAGCCAAAGATTTATTTATATACCTATCCAGTGTCAATTCTTTGCCTTGCCCTGAAGTTAATAGGTATTCTTCCGGATAGTTACCTAGATATGGTTTCAACATGTTAATATACGCGTCCATACCTCCTACAACCGGATTACCATTGGCATCTACCTTCGAGCCGTCTGCAGCGGTAACTGGTTGTTGTAACGCTTTTTGAGCGGTTACACGCTCTAATTCTTCCAACCGTTTAAGCAGGCGTTCTTGGTCAGCTAGGGATGTATCGACCCTGAAGTATTGCAATTTATTACCCGACCCAAATGTATAAGGTTTAATTACGGACACTGCATCGGCACCGGTAGTAGTATTAACAAAGATAACCCCGACACCTAATTTATAATAGTAAATATTGCCTTGTGCATCAACAGGTTCAACTTGTGTAAATGTATACTTGCATTTACCGGTTACCGAGTCGCAAATATTACCAGTTGCTGATTCAGCACCAGATTCCACCATTCGCATAAGTTCTTCCATGAATGCCTTTAGTGCATTAAGCACCTGTTGAGTCGGTTTACTAGTTCCAGTCTCAAATGCCGATTTCAATGCGGACAAATTTGCCATCGCACGTTTCAAATTTGCGGCGGCCTTGGTGTTATCAGTGTTGTCGATACTTAGGTAATCATAATTAGCGTCACCAGTTGTGGGTGTTGTCTCACTCGGTAATACAGAGTAGATAGATCGTAGATCGGAATATAAATCATTAAGTTTTGCACTACCTGACAATTTATAGTTATAAACTAAGCCTAGCAGTTCAAAAAACATACCGATTTCTTGTGTAGGTTGTGTGCCTAGATCAACTAATGTTTTATCCGTAGTAGACCCCATAAATGCATTTAATACTTGCTGTGCAGGAGATGATGTAGTAATCGTATTAATACTGGTTTGCCTACCAGTAGTTAGTGATCCGGAATACTTATCTGTAAATGCAGCTAAATCTTCAGCTAAAGTTCGTCCACCTTCTTCTTCCGAAAGTTTAACATCTAGGGTGCCAACTTTATTCAAATCCTTATCATATTTAGCCATGACCAAAAGATAACTTTTAACATTGTGGTCAGTTGGCATTTGACTGGCTGAAATACCAGTAAAAGAAACTTGCACTTGCCTAGCTGTGGGATTTAAATCAACCGTTATATCCCGGGCATCAATACCTTTTGATTGTGCATCCTGAATCGTCTCAAAACCTTCTTTAGTAGAATTTGTTGCAGCCTGCTTAGTAGATTGTGCCGGTGGGATACGAGCCGGGGCAGGTTCTAGCCACTTTTGCAGAGGATTGGCCATACACTTATCCCAATTGGCCAATAAAAGCACTACTAGGATTATTAAACTTATCAATGCACCTGCATGTATTAATGATTTCTTCAATAACATTATCACAATGGACTTGTATGCAATAATCCTATAATTCGATAACGCTAATTTTATATTAATCACATAATTTTTATAACCTAGCACGACACTTAATTCTTGGTTGCTGGTTTGGCATTTGCTTTTTCTAATTGATTCTTCATAAAGAACAGGTCTTTACTCATTCCGGTAACGCGTTGTTTATCTAGCTCTGCAATTACATCATCAAGTCTATCAGTGTTAGACCGGCTTTGCTTATTTATTTTTTCAGCGAAATCCTGGTTTTCATCTTGATATACTTTGTAAGCAGTTGAGTTATAATCTAGAATATTTTGAACAGATGGGCTCATTTTAGCAGCATTCAATTTCTGGAAAACTGTATCAGCCAATTGGTCCTTATAAATTTGATTTTGGACATTAAGTGCATTGTTAAATGCTAACCCTGATGCCGGTTTGAATAGATTATCCGGTATTTTACCTAGTTCATCTAGGGTAATTGGTAACATCCCGACTTGATTGTTAGAAGCATTCCCAGCCATATCCACAAAATCCTCAGTAGCAAATGGCCGGTCAATTTCGGCTAATTCATCAACATATTTCATGACATTTTTATCCATGTTAGGAAGACCACCTAGGAGTAGAGCTAGGTTAGCAGGCCGCATCCCTGATATTTCTGGTGTTACTCCATTAATTTCTTGTTTCCGGATTTCTAAGTTACCTAGCTCACCTTCTTTGACCATACCTGCAACGGCTCTTTTATCCCGGATTTCTAAATTGGCTTCAGTATCATTAATATCGCCTGATGCAAAACCTTCCAATAGTGGGTTTCCACTGTTAGCTAATATCGGACTACTACTTTCTGGTGCTTGGCACAATTTACCAGAATGTTTATTCATTATAACAGGGACTCCGGTTTCAATATCCACTAAATCAAATTCATATGTTGCACCTGGTGGTAGCGATAAATTGCCACTACCTGATTCCGGGGTTAAAACCATTAGAGGTGACCCTCCAGGAGTGGCTCCTGCTGCAAAACCTAGGTATTTACCTGATGTTTCAGTCGCGCCTCCTGTAGGCGACGTTATAGGAATACATTTGAATGCACATGTGGAATAATTAGCCGGGCCATCAACTAATTCAAAGGTGGCAGCCGGTGCTAGGCTTCCAGTAAAATCACTGATTGGTGCAAGCGCTACTCGGCCTGCGGCATCCCGAGCAACTACACGATCGGACTCAGGGTGATATATACTCACGCCACGCAATGGGTCGGACAAGCCTAGAATCAGCCGGAAGTTGCCACTAGTAACGCGACGGACAGCTGAATTGCTAACCATATTAGGAATGATGACCACATTATTATTGTCTTTCTTTTTGGCTAAAAAGTGTCCTAGACCAAATGCACCGTTTGCAGGTGTTATACTAATAGCACGATTAATAACATCTTCACACCGGAGACATTTAGGGAATTGTTGAGGGGTAACAGGTGCTAGCTCCGGCAAAGGTTTGAGACTATTTCCATTACCCGGGGTCATATCTTTCAACCCTAAGAAACATGGTGCGACACCTGCTGCTGAGTTCGCACTTAAGGGGCAATTAGAATTGTTTGGTTGCCCAGGTGTCTGTTTTTTGGCGGCACTGGCTAAAACTTGCGCACGGATTTCGGCTAATCCAGCATCTAGGAACCCTTCACTCATCCATGCAGGCTGTCGCGTTAATTTCCATACTATCACACCTAGCACAACTAGGACAAATACTAATAATAATACACTATGTGATTTCAATCGTTCGGTAATATTATGTGCTGTTGATTTCATCTCTTAAAACCGAGCCGGGGTAATATATTTATTATTTGCGGGGATTTATTTATCATCTAGTTATCCATCATCAAAACGAAACAATTGAAAACAGAAATTAAAAAGGTCCCGGATGGAGCCATACTAATGCACTTTCCATCATTAAGCACTAGGCACAGGTTTAATAAAATCCAGTCCGGCAACACTTTCCTTTATAGCACGCTGGTCAGGATCAAAACTGATTAAATCCTTAACTGCTTGATTAATTTTATCAATCTTAGCAGCATTATCATCTATTGTGCGGAGGACATCATAATTCTTATAATTGGCGTCGGTGCGTAACGACCGACTAGCACAGAAGTCACGTAACCGTTTTTTGTCTTCTAATAATTGCCGCTGATATGCCATATTTACATCATCATCCAGCGCTTCTTCTTCTAATATACTTTGCCCAGGGACGATACCTAATTTTGTTTGAATAATAGTTCGTTCGGTGAGTCGCATATCTAGGTTGCTATCCACATATTTATTAAGCTCAAGTGGCACAAATGGTGCCATAAAATGTGCGTCTTCTTGTTTCATTACTTCGGCCATCCCGGTTTCTGTAATGATTACCAGGCCAAACATGAGCTGGTCTTTATCATAAAGCACATCTAGGACCGGTTTTTTATTCCGGCGATTAGGTTGTGATAATTGTGAAGTTTGCCAATCTTTGGCCTCGAATGATCGTAAGTTGAAATTAGTATCTAGTGCCATCATATAACCTTCTGGGTCATATATAAGTTTTAATACCGGGTCTTGGATATTACCAACTGGTTGAGGAGGTTTGGTCGGATTTTCAACTGGAACACGAACTATCTGGCCCTTACTATTTACTATTATATAATTATTCTTACCTGTTGCATTATCTGATTCATAAATCAAATAAATTACATCAGATAGACCTCCAATTTGCTCCCATTCAGTTTCTAATGCAATATTAGTATTAGGGTCCTTTTGTTTTATGTATACTTGGTTATCATATCCAATACCTACTAGTCGATCACCTTCTGGGTTTAAAGTAATAGCACGCAGTGGCACATTACGATCAGGGAAACTATTTTTGACAGGACCTTGCCAAAGCTTATCAATTAGCCTGTCTTTTATATATATACGTCCATCATTGAAAACTGCCGCAGTTTTACCATTAGGGAGTTTTGCTAATGCGACCGGGAATTTATATTTAACTATAGGAATTTCTCCTACACTGCATTGATTACTACCTAGAGCTGGAATTACTTGACATGGAACAAGCGGTGATTTAGGATATGCTTTCAACAAGGATGATTCAAAAATAGTGGCTGGATATTGATAGTCATCAAATTCATAAGGCACCTGCGCGGAATTCATTATTTTAGCCGGTGTATCAATGAATGATTCTGCTCCGTTATTTATCTTGCCCCGACCAAATATTTCGTCTGAATAAATAAATAGTGTTACTAGGATAGCAAACACTGCTAATATAATAAGTTTTGTTAGTGGATGATTCATACCGGTGCCCACTATTTATGTTTTCTTTCTATTTTATTAACAATCTATATTTTCTTAGTGGCTACGGGCACATACTTAATTATTTTCAAAGTAGTCTAATAATAATAACAGTATCAATCTCCAAATTAGTCATAATGCCTAAACAAGCAAAACAACTTAATATACAAACCGGTGGAACATATAAACCCGCTGAATATTATGGTGGTAATTCCGGCCGTTATACAGAAACACCTGCAGGCCTAGCTACTGGAGCATATGGTGAACAAGCCGCAGTTAGTCAAGGTGTTATCCGTGGCGACGTTGCTGGACCCAATCTTTCATGGAGCGGTGGTAATATGATGACTGGTGGCAGTGGTAACAACGCCAGGAACAAACAAACTGGTGGCACATATAAACCTGCTGAATATCACGGCGCAAATTCAGGGCGTTATACTGAGACACCAGCAGGCCTAGCCTCAGGTGCATATGGTGAACAAGCCGCGGTTAGCCAAGGTGTTATCCGTGGTGATGTTGCAGGGCCCAATCTTTCATGGAGCGGTGGTAATATGATGACTGGTGGTGCTAATAACGCTAGGAACAAGCAGGCTGGCGGCTCTTGGGGTTCTAAAACTGGCAAACACAAATCCGGTAAGAAATCTGGTAAGAAATCCAGTAAAAAATCACGTAAGCAACGTGGTGGTGGTGGTTGTGCCAGTGGTAAAGTCGGTTGGTAAATTAGCTTGCTAATCCGCAAAAGTTTGTAGTTTTTAAATTTCTTAATATCGCACACAAAAGTAATATAGAATAAACAATCAGCAAATGTCTGATAATACCCGACCATTACCAAATCTACCAATAGATGGCTCTCCGAAAAATGAGACGGATTTAATTGCAGATTTCAGGAAAATATTATCAATATTTGATAGGGAAACCCAAATATATAAAGCACAGATTAATATACTAAAAGATGCAGTAAATACATTACAAGATAATGAAGATAAGTTGATAACTAATATGCGGCGCGAACTTAGTGAATTAAAAGCAACACTATGTAGCCTAGAGCAACAATCTAATGTTACAACTAATGTATCCACACCCAATATAGTAAATACTACATCTGTAACTAAACCGGAAAGGCAAATTGCAGATTATTTGTGCCAGATATGCCTAGATGCGCAACGGGATTGTATATTAGAACCATGTATGCATTTTTGTTTATGTTCGGGGTGTGTTACAAGATTACAAGAAGCCAAATGCCCAATTTGTCGTCGGACTATTGAGTTCTATCAAAATGTATTTATTAGTTAGTATTGCCATTCATACAAAAATCAAAATCATTGCAATTAATAAATAATAATATCTAAAAGACCGCTGTATCACTGATATTAAATTCATAATGGAATTAACAAGTCATAATATTTTTTTAGTATTATTCTTTGTTCTAACAGTGACAATCATAATACTATTTATGCGTGACCGCCGGCTGATATTACAAGGTTTTGCCACAGAACAAGAAATCACTGATGAAGCCAAAAAACAATATGACTTAATAAATGAATTTAACTTTCCCAGTAAAGTAGACTTGCAGAAATCCGCGCTACATGTCGCCCCTAATATGGAGATAATACGCAGATATCGTGATAATGTTAATGGTATGCTTGGACCTATTGAAGAAACAGTTAAAAAGGATACTATGAATAAAAATGCAGAGATTGAGAAATTAAATGCATATGTTGCTAGTCTTAATGAATACGCCCGCCGGGATTTTATGAATCGGATTACCATGCGTGACTTGAAGACTATTAAGAGTCATAACAATGGTCTTGAACTTTCTATTAATAAATTGGGTTCTGGGCCTATAAATAATTACCAGGTGCGCGTAAATGACGGTTGTCTGAAAGTGCCTTATACCAACGATGCATCAGTTGTCCCTTGCAATTCTGCTGACCCTGACCAAGTATTCAGCCTAGATAATGTTTTTAATGAACCTGGGTATCGTGCCAAAATGGATCCTGCTTACCCACAATTAGATGATCTAGGCCAAGTCCGTTATCCATTTAGTGTTCTCCGGGCGAAGTCTAATGGTAATTGTCTTAAAAACTTCCACGGGAGCCTCAGTGTTGAACCATGCCGCGAATATGAAGGCCAGCGTTGGGCTGGGTCTGAAAAGACCGGTGGCTTATGCCCGCCTTAATAAATAATTTCCACAACTCCAGCAAACTTAAGCTGTGCTAGGTTACTAATTAGTTTGCTTTTCTTTTTGCGTTTCTTTTTTTATCACTAGACATTAAAAATACAAGACGATAGATTGTGGAGTCCGCTAAGTAGTTTATCTTGAAAATGAAAGACAATAAAAATGATAGCACACGGACATTATTAATGGTAATAATCGGTGTATTACTGCTAATTACATTGTATATAATTTATAATTTGGGCGTGGCATGGATGCGTGGTTCATATTCAAATGATTCGAACATAGAAACATTTGCTGGACAATCAGGGTTCAAATGGGCGGTTACCAGGTCTAAAGATGATAATAATAAATTCGTGTTAATCGATACAACAAGCCCGAGCGGCAGCATTCCATATTTAATATCTACCTCAAATCCAAATGGGACACAATATATCAGGCCTAGTGATGCTAATATTAGTATAAATATTGGAGACGATACTGCCACATTAAAATTAGTGAATGAAGTCGTAAGTTTGAATAGTTCGGGAAATCCAGGTGAATATCTCCGGTTCCTAGCACCCGGTTCAACTGATTATACCAACTATAAATTTTTGGAAATGTCAACAGTTGGGTCCGGATTCAGCTTGGCAATGCTAGTAAAATTTGCTGATGCAAGCCGAGCATTAGGAACAGGGAAATATGAATCGGTAATTGAAATATACACACCTGATACACCAACACAACCTACAACCGATTTAATTATAGCTAGAAATGGTAGTGACTTTGATACAGCAACAAATAATTCATTAAATAATAAACTAGTAATTGGATTTGTAGGAAACGGCATAACAAATAACACCGGGCTTGTAAATTCAACAAAAGCAATTACTGACACAAATTGGCACCATATAGTAGTGACAGTTAATTTTATCTCGCAGAATGCAAACAATAGCACAAACTCCTATAAAATTATATTATATATAGACGGCAAATTAGACTCACAAAATACAATTACAATTCCTACTAAAAAATTAGTTATTAATGAATCAACACAGTTCAATATAGGTAAAAATACTATTGCTAGCCAAAATATATTCACAAAGCTTGCATTTGCAGATATGCAATTATATCCTAGCACCCTATCTGCCAATGATGTAAAAGCAATGATTCTACAATCTAGATTTACACAAACCAGATATATTGCAGGTAGTACACCAATAATTAATGGCAATTTGGTCAAATTTTCCACTAATCCGGAATTGAAACGACCATTACCTGAAGCCGAAGACCGCAATATAATTCAATTACAATTCCCGACAAAACTCACCGGATTCAAATTTACTGCAAGTGCCGCAGATACTGCATCACTGAAATACAGATTATTTATTGCTGAATCCAGACAACAAGTATTAAACCCACGCACCAGAACAGAAATACTCATACCCGAAGAGCTAGGTGGGTTTACATTTGGGCAAGTGTATAACTCTAAGCCGGATTTCGAAAAGGAGGACGGAACACCCAAATATACTGGCGCATTCCTAGCAATAGAAATGTTAGGGGATAATTCGGCTTGGCCACAAATAGGGGAATACCAGATATTCGGGTTAATGTTAAATGCACCGTCTATAAGTGAATATGAAAAATATATAGGATTGTCACCAATTACACAATCTTATAGCAAATCAGCCGCCGGGCAGGGACCAAATGACATGATAAAATTGATGATGGGAAGTGATGCTGACCAAATGGTAGGAAAAATAATAATTACTAATTTCACAGCTGATAACAGGTATTCACCACAATGCCATGTTCGATATAGGAATTCAATGGACAGCGCGAAAACATCATTAGTTGCGGTTAATGGGCCAATCCGTGACCAATTCATTAACACGCCTGGCACTACAACATGGGTATTATATCTAGATCGTGCTGCTATGGCTAACTACCTAGAATTAACATTTACAAAGGCCGATAACACACCATTAGATGTCAATCAGGCTAATGTAACTCTTTTTGGTTTTACACCTACTACCCGAGATATAGCCAATTATAAATTACAAGCCGGGCAGACAAGCAGTGATGCTAGGATAAATTTACGTGGCACTAGTTGCCCAGCTACTTCAGAAATGTTAAATAAACAGGTCCAAGCTCAATTAATATGTGAAGCCTTAGAATATAAAGATAAGGAGAAAAATAAACGCCTAGCATATGAAAGAGATAAACTCTACTTGCAGAAACTGAAGGCCCAAGAATCAGAAATCCGGCAGCTTGAGCAAAAAATAACCAGACTCATCTCTCGTAAGAATGAATTAGCTAGCAAGAGTGAGGGGTCAAGTATTGATGAATTAGAGAAAGAATTAAAAGCTGCTGAAGCCGCCCGTAAACAAGCTGAAGAATACATGACTGCCAAAGATACAGCACGTGAAAGTATCCGGCTAAAGGTTAACCTAGACCCACAATTCCAGGCACTACTTGGGCCTGATACTGCAACTACGCCCACTAATTCATAACTGCTGGTTGCAGACGACAGATTCCTAATCTAGGTTGATAATAGCATTCATTTTTTTCAATTAATATTATCTTCTAATAAGTAATTAAAAATAGCGTGTATAGCAGAAGAAATATTACAATCTGCGGAAAATGACAATTTCATTATCAAAACAATTATTAACGAATAAGGGTAACAATTACTTATGGTTTATAATAATTGGGTTCCTAGCTGTAATAATTATAGGTTACTTCATACATAAATATTTAGAAGGATTCACATCTACACAAGCTGCAACTACACAAGCTGCAACTACAAAACCCAAATTATTTGACATTGAATATAATACTACCGTTCCAACTACTACAATTGCTAACATTGTTAAATCAGGGGTAATGTCAAGTCAACGTGGTAATGTTATTTATTATGCGAACAGTGGACAGCATGTAGTTAATCCTATTTCTGAAAGCGCTGAATATGGGACTAAAGGTATGAAGAAGGTTATTACTATTTCTTTAGGTGCTGATAGTCAACCATTTATTATCCGGCAAATTTACATATCCAAATTTTATACTCCTACTACTACTCAACCCGGTGCAATTCAACCTACTTGTAACGTCCGGGTTAGTGCAGTGGATACTAAAAATAACCAAGTGCAATTCGCCGGGTTAACATATAACCTAATAAATAACGGTGACCAGATGGGAGCAAATGGTAACCTAGAAGCATCTGAAGTAATGTATAACCGGATAACACAATTGGCAAATCTTGCAACTGGAATCTATCTTGACGATGTAAAAACAATGTTCGGGACTGACCTAATTGGCAATAAAATTAATATATTTACCGATTCCGACCTAGTTACTGATTCAGCACTAGGTGAAATTATAATTACCGGATATACTGAATCACAGAAATTGACACTTGACCAATTGAAAAATACACCTGATACACTGGCAAACGCATTACCGGCTGGTAAACAAATTGTGATCCGTGCTATGGAATTATCCAGTAGTAGTAGTGCCGCAGTGCCTAATGGAACTAAATTCCGCGTGACATATACTAGTCCATATTCCAATAATGTATTTACTTATCCTGGACCTATTGATGGGCAATTTATTTATACTGCTAGAGCAGATGTCATTTATTTACCTAAGATGTTATTAACCAATAAACCACCAACTATTGTGGTAGGTAGTGGTAACGCTCCAGTAATTAGCAAATATAATTATAGTGACCAAATAAGCCAAGGTGATATTACCAAGTTCAGGTTGGAAAATAATTTAACCGATTTACGCGGCAGTATTAACCCGGATTATGTTTGCCCGGATATACAAGGTTTAATTAATAAGCATTTGGATGCGGAAACCATAGTTGATTCAATTGAATACCTAGATAAGATTAACACTGAAAAGGTAAAATTATCTAGCAATAAGGATAACTTATTGACAATATTAGAACAAGAGGAGGATATTAAGAAATTAGAGGCGATGGTCAATAAAATCCGGGAGTTACAAGCTAAACGAACACAAGAAACGGATGCCCTAGCGGCACTCCAGTTTACTAAACAGATGAATGAGGTAATGCGACTCCGGGAATCGATTGAACAACGGATTGCACAACGTAACCGTAACCGGCTAGATATTGATATTGCAGTGACTGATGCGGATGCGGCAGCAGCACAAGGGACCCCGGATGCTAGGGATATTTATAAGATAAGTTGAGCTGGAACTAATTATGTTAATATCAGTGCTTAGTTGGTGTGATAGGTTGTATTTTTTGTTATTTTGTGTTTTTGTTATGATATAGGTATCCACACAATAATTAGATGTGTAACTATCCTTACTTAACCGGCTAGGATTTTGGGTTATCCCCAAAATCCGCCGTAGTAAGGTAAGTTCCTCAATTAAAAGCCGGTGCGTTTATAAACGCAATAGGCTTTTAGAGGATACCGATAAAAATATAGCCAAAAATATAGCTTTATATACTAAAAGGAAAAGAAAGGCAGAACTACTCTCAAGAAAAACATGAATATGCCTGGATGGATAACAGAAAATTATAAAACAATAGTATTTGTTTTTGCGTTAGCAATAATAATATACCTAGCATATGTTCTTTGGCGTTCATCTGAACAATTTGAATCAGTGGTCAAAGAAGGATTTGCCCCACATGAATTAACCGATTTATTAGATAAAATCCGTGTTGGAATCTATGATAACCAAAGTTTGTGGAACAACAAGTTTTATAATAATCAACCTGGAAGACGTGAAACCCCACTAAGTTTTTGGCTGCCACAATTGACAGATGGTAGTAGTCTACCAAGTGGTTATAAGATTCTAGGGACATGTGTAAGTGAAAATACAAATTATGATTCACCTGCTGATACAACTATGTTAGTAAAAGGTGATGTTAAAGCACCAACTGGTGCAATTGATGTTTTCACATTCCCACATAATGAATTAACCCGGCCACGACTGGATAAACGCGGACAACCATTATCTAGGTTCGTTCTCAAAGATATCAAAGAACTAAAAGATGTTGATGACCGAATTTTAGAAGTAGAAGCATATCTCGAAGACCTCAATAAAACTTATACTGGAATCAAAGAGTCATTTGAACTAGCACAATCACAGGTTAATAAGTTTATGGAATTTGATGTAATAGCATATGGCCCGGAAAGTTATTTTAAGAGCTCTCTTTATAATACCAAGATTAAGAATGGCCAAACAATTACTTTACCTCAAGGACAATATCAAAGTATGCGGGTTCCTGTTGGGTCGAGGGGCACCCTTGTTTTTGAAGATGGTCATACTGATACATTTTCATTCCCATATTCTGGAATATTAGATGAAAAAGACCCTGAAAAATATAAGGGTGAGTCGACAGGTATACCATTAACTTATGTTGATGTATATGAATCAGGTGCCGACATTCAAAAATGGATGATTACCGGGGATTACGGGCTCGGGTTCTTGCGGGGTAGCACAAAAAACATATTTTGGCGCGGGGATGGAAAAATTAACAGCCGACCTTATAATTATGCAACATCATTGAATTATGGTTTTGGTGATATGCAATCTGACCAAGAATTCACTGGATTATATGCACACGGAAAGGCGGATTTAATAGATTATTTTAATAGAATTGAAAGGGAGCACCCTGAAAAAACAAAAATAACTATTGAACAGGCTAAAGCAGCTTTAAATCCAGCAACACAAGTTTATCTAGGCCAACGCACTGGCGGCGCAGGAACTGGCGGTAATTATTGGTTTGTGCTATCTAAATTAGAGAATGCAGAAATTTATACAGTTAACAACAAAATTCGGTGGGGAACAAAAACAGTAGATGCAAAGAAAATAATTGAAAGCCCTCACTTATCTATTATTGATTCCGGAATTACTGGATTTGATGATATTATAAATGACCTAAGAACAGTTGATGAATACAAACGCAAATTCATGACTGACCATGGATGGTATGCACCTGGTATTGACGGATTTGCTAAATTAGATGATTCACAGTTCAAATCAGGGTTTACAGTGAAACAGGTTTATATGGATTTAGCATTTCGGATGCATACTAAGAAAAAGAGTCTACGTGGTGGTGGTATCGATTGTCCGGATGGCAACGGGTGTAACTGCTGTAATATTGATGATGACAAGTGGGTTAGTTTGACAGCAGGCGGTGAAGATCACGGTCCTTTAGTAAGTGCTACTATTACGTTTGATGCACCAACTCAGCAAATCCCATATTACCGCAAATATATAACTATGAATGCCAATATCACTGTGTATATAGAAGGTGAAATCACCGCAGCATATAAGCAATTAGCACAACTCTATGATTTCAAAACCCTCATCAAAAATAACGGCCTAGAACCATTCCCACTGCGAATCTTACGTCCAAGCGCACCGGAAGGGTATGTCTCATTAGGTGATGTGTTATTTAACCATAAGGACCCTGGATATACCGCCAAACTTCCTATAATTGATAAATTTGGGTGTGTCCCAGAACAATGTGTTAGGGATATGCGTGATTGGCAGGAAAGTGATAAAATTTTTGAATATAACCGTGATGGTAAATACTTGGCTATTTATAAGAATAAATATTTACAGACTTTCAGGGCTTCAACAGTTGCCGGTGTATTGCCATCAGGTAAAGTTGCTAAAGTAGTCGCATGTGTTGAGAAATGCCAATTAGTAGATGATATTCTGACAGCCGATAAATGCGCCCGGAAATTTTATAACTCAAATAAAGCGGTTATTGAAAGCACTAATTTGGATAATGACAATGTGGTGCTCAGCCGAGAAAGTGCAATTTACCAAGACCAAATCCGCGACCGCCAGGATAAGATTACCGAATTACAGGATGTCGCCCGTAAGTTACAAGTCCAGGATGCCAAGGCTGAAATAGTTAATCGGGAATTCAACCGGGATAAGCTCCAGAACTTGATAGGTAAACAACAGGCCAATATTGCACATCTAGGCCAAAAACTCCGTGATCAATCCGGGCAAATAGATATCAATCTCAAATTCGATTATGCCAAGTTTATGGAATTATTGTATAAATTGCCGGATACTGTTCCAGCTGCGACCAAAAAGAAAATAATTGATATCGTCGATACACGTGCCGGGCAGAAATTAGAGGCCCTACCCGATGATGTAGTTAATGCTGTCCTAGCTGAATGCCCGACACCTGAAAGCGAAGGTTTGGTCCGTAAATCTTTGGTAGAATCCGGGTGCTATGGCTGTGCCGATTTACAATAACACGTAACTGTTCCATCCAAAACTTATTCCAAAATCATGAATTGTGATGCCATTGCAGTTGTGCTAGGTGATCGAATAGAATTATCCTGCTCTATGAGTTCGCTACTTAGATTATTAGTTTCTGATGATGTGCGTTGACTCAGATCATCATCTGTTATATTAATCTCTGGAATATCAAATAACATACGATTAGCAGATATTCTTGAGGTTGTTTGTAGCCGTGTGGCTATATCAATTACAGCTGTGCTAGGTTCAACTTGTTTAGTTCCTAGTATATCTAATTCACTTAGGAGACTCAACCCACTTGTAGTTTGTCTGATTTGGGAGTTTTCACGCTGTTGAATTAGTGTATCTAGTTTATTAGCCAATATCTGTGATTGTTGGTCTTGGCTTGCTAATCTAGATTCAAAACTTTGTAACTGTGACGTCATATTATCTAACCGTGTATTAATAGTTGCCAGTCCCGTTGATAAAGTCCTAAGACTAGAATAAATATCCTTAAGAAATTCACTGTATGAAGCGGAACTGGGACTAGCACCAGTTGTTCCAAAGCTAGGACGTTGAAATGACATTTTTATTTAGTAGATAATTAAGTAGTTGATATTAATTTATTTATTAGTTGTAGTGGAATTAGTTTTTAAGTTTGATTTTAATATTATCATATTACACTAAGTAAAAAACTAGTTAATTTATAAAATAAGTAATTAGAAATTGATACAAAAATAAATGGAAATAATTATTGCTAGTATTGCATTCGCCGTAATTTGGTTTATAGTAGGTATTGGGTGGAATTTGGTTAAATCAGTTTACCCAACAGCACCTTCTGCTCTCAAGTTTGATAATAACAAAGGGTATGCATGGTTTTTTGGGCTGGTTATTGTTAACTTGATTATCACAGCATTTATCATTGGATTCTACTATTATAAGACCCGGGTTAGTAAAGGTCAGCCAGGACCACGTGGTTATCCAGGCCAACCCGGTGGGGAAATTCAGATTATTAAGGATTAGATCAAGATTCGATTATTGGTTGCCGGTTTATTGACTGCCATCTTTACCTGCTTGGTCTTGCTGTTGTTGCCTAGCCGCAAGTTTAGCCTGGAGCCGTGATTTAGTATTACCACCTTTTGCTGCTGCAGCCTGTTGGCGCGCAATTTGTTCGGCCATTGCAGGATTGGCTTTGGCGAAACTTGCGGCTTGTTTTTTTACCTTTTCAGGGTCACCAAGCCCCTGCATCATACCCATTGTTTCCTTCAGCAGATCGGCTTGATTGAGTTTGCCACTCGCGACTTCTGAGTTAATCTTTGACCCGAATTTAGTAATCATATTCATAAGTTTTGCAGGGTTATCACCGCTCAAGAATTTCTTGAATGCGTCTCCAATATTTGCAGGGGCTTCACCTTGTTCCATGCTGCTGAAATCAAATGTTTCAGCCATTTCCTTAGCTAGGTCGGTAAATAGTCCTGGAACTGGTGCCGAGCCAGTTGATGATCCTCCATTTGCACCTTCTGCAGTTGCCGGACTACTTGGCGCTGCCGATTCAGTGGTAGATTCTCCGGCGCTTGATTCGCCACTCGCCGTGCCATCACTAGTTTCTGTAGATGCACCAGCTGATTCAGCGAGACCGCTCATCATAGAGCTCATATCAATATTACCTAGAGTATCACCTAGAGTCTTTAGGATATCTGGCATACCACCTAGAAGACCTCCTAGACCTGCACCGTCACCACTCCCGCCGAGTCCCATCAACCCTGCGAGGCTAGAAAGGCCACCGAGCCCGAACATATCAGGTGCATTTCCGGCATCAGAGAGGTCATCAGGTTTGCCATGTAGGGTCTTTTCCACTTTGGCTGGGGTATAAACCTGCCCGCCAACCGAGTTAATAAGTTCGAGAACTTCGGTGTTTGCAGGAACAACATGACGCCCGAAAAGGACAAGGAGTTTCAAATATTTCCAGATACTAGTTTTGTTATTAGGGTTGTTAAATGAACTATTCCAAACAGCGAGCATATCACAACCTTCAATGAATACTAGGGCACGAACTGCTTTAGTTTCAGGGTCAATATGATTGGCAGGGTTGAACAGTGATTCATCACTCGTGCAAATTTTGTCCATATGATCATTAACTCGGCTGACGAAATACTTGACATAAATATCATTCTTGGATTGTTTGGCCTCTAGAAGTTCACGGTAATTACTAACAATACCTTTTTCGGCATCTGGGAAATTAGCAATCAGCTCATTACAGAACTCTTTAAGGTAATAGTTGAAATAGTCTTGGTAAGTAAATTCCATTGGTATGTCGGTAATTAAAAGCGGTGCTAGGTTAGTTATTAATGTGATAGTATAAAAATTATTGAAAATATAAACGGAATAACTCCTTAAGGCTGTTTTTATCGACTAAGCATTAGCATATTCCATATGGGCCTAGCTTTAGCGGCGCATATTCCATATGGGCCTAGCGTCGCATATTCATTGGGTTGTTTTGCATTTCTGAATTACGTTCTTCCATCATTCGTTGATATGCTTTATCAGTATCACTACTACCGCGCCCGCTTCTACCACGGCCACCATCACTACCAAAACTACCACCCATTCCTTGTTGCTGCTGAGAATCTTGCCCAGGTATGGCACCTATATCACCTTCACCAATCCGGGTAAGTTGAACCATCTTCATTTTATCCTTACCATTAGAACCATCTAGGAACTCAAACTGGCTATCTAACAGCTGATTCTGAGAATCATCAATAAATGCAAATCCACCACCACCTGCAATTTCAGATGATGACCATGCACAAATACTATCCGACCCAGTTATACTTGCCATAGTCTGGATATTCTGATTAGTGCTAGGCGCGCGTTGACCTTGTTGCTCTATCCATTCAAATAATTCACGACCAACAAGCACTTTCCGGCTGTCTGCCAAATAAATTGTTGGGACACTCTGGATGAATGGTGGAATATTAATAGCAGGGTTATCGATGTTCCATAAATTAATCAGCCCGGCTAATCCTAGCTTACCAATACGGTCTTTACACCGCTTGGAATGTTCGCAAAATCCATCCGAGTAAAATAGATGGGCTGTTTTAGCAGCTGGTTGTGCTAATTGATTTTGTTGGGGGTGTTGTCGGCCTGACATATTTAAAGATTGCCCCGGTTTTGTTAGTTACGATTTTAACGGATGCAAACCATGATGTCACAAAAAATTGTTTTTATAACATAATTTAAGGTGTAATATTAAAAGATATCAAAGTAATACATAATTATAATAACTTGCTTGAAGACTATCCTAGCACACCAATTAATATTGATACCATGGCTGCCACTACACAACAACATTTCCTAAATATCAATTATCCCTTTGCTGGCCAAGCTGGTAAATGGGACGCTGATGCCCGCAATCATGTCCGTTTCACGCTACAGGGTGTGCACTATTCACTTGCTAATGGTGTGCGCCGGGCTATGATTGCTAAAGTTCCAACCGTTGGATTTAAAAGTGAGCCACACAACCAAAGCACAATTAAGATCGACCGAAATGACACCTATTTGAACAATCAAATTATTGCTCACCGCATTGCCATGATTCCTATTCATGCCCCACATCCAGAGCAATTCGACGTTGATGACTATGTGTTCTACCTAGATGTTACTAATGACACCAATACTCTCCTAGTTGTAACCACTGAACATTTCAAGATTAAGCGGATTAGCACTAATGCATTTCTCTCTGAAAAAGAAACCCGTGTATTACTCCCAGCTGATCCACTAACAGGTGAATTCTTCCCAATTGTAAAGCTCAAGCCCAAATATTATACTGGGATTGAACAAGTTGCTGAAGCTGCTGCTGCCATTGGCGTTAACATCCGAATGGCCGGTAGTGATACAGTTGGTATTAAGCTTAGTGCTAAGCTAGTCAAATCTACTGGTGACGAAAACGGGCATTTTAGTCCGGTGGCTGCATGTTCATATGGTAACACTAAGGACCCCGCGCGAGCTGCCGAGGCCTTGGCTAAATTTGTTGAATCAGAAAATGCCAAGAATGTCGCAGCCGGGCTGACACCCTATCCTGAAGAGACACTCGTCCGACGTTTCAATCTTAATGAAGTCCAACGCTGGTATAAGGTGGATGAGAATGGTGAGCCAACCAGCTTCGATTTTGTAGTGGAAAGTGTTGGTGTTATCCCCCCACTTATTTGTATGGAACGCGGGTTCCAATGGCTGGTGGATGCTATTGAGCGACTGATTAGTAATCTCGAAACAGGGAATGAAAAATCGGTTGTTGTCCGTCCGGTTGCTACTCTAGGTAACGGGTTTGAGATTATTATTGAGGGTGAGGATGATACTCTAGGCAATGTTATCCAATGTGGACTAATCCCGCAATATGCGTCACTTGGCCTAGAACCTGAAAATCGCAGGCTGGCAAGTATTAGTTATTTCCGAACTCACCCTCTCGAGCGTCGTATTATTATTACAGTAAAGCCAATCGATAGCGCCAATATGGACGAATGTATTGCCAATGTATTCATCCCAGGGTGCCGTAATATTATTACCGAGCTTCGTGTTCTGATTGCTGAATTGACCAATACTGTTGAATATCAGGTGGAAGCCAAACATTCAGCCCGTGTCTAGGCTTGCATGCTGCTAAGCCCGTGTCTAGGCTTGCATGCTGCACAGCCCGTGTCTAGGCTTGCAATAAAAAAATTTATTCTTCAGATAGCAAATTCAACTAACTAATTAATATAAAAAAAAATAAAATCAGACAATCAATAGTATGATTATTTACTAGTAATCAAGGTAATTAAAAACTAGTGATCCATTGCATCGCTGAGACAATCTAATATTTTTTGTTTTTCTGTGGTTACTTGCCCGGTATATACATAATTCTTATAATAATTGTCCATAATAGATGAAATAACTGTTGGGTTATTAAACAAGTCATCAATAGAATATTCTTTGGTATCTGTCATAATACTTTTGTTTGTTTTTTGTTTACTTGACATATTTACCTTTGTTGATTTGAAACTACCGATTTCATTGGTTTTATGTAATTCATGAACAGGTGATCGTTTTTTGGTTGTTTTTTTCATTTCCCGCCATTTATTTAAAGGTTCAAATTGCGGGTTTTTTTGTAGTTGTGATAATAATGGAGAAGTGTTATGTTTTCTAAGTGACTTAGCCACATTATTTGCAATATTTTTAATATTTGCATATTTATTTGTTATTATTTTATCCATAATATTATTTAATATATAAATATATTTTTTTTTGTTTGTGTGTTTTTATGTATAAATTGTCAATTTTATAAAAAAAAATATGAAGTAAAAATAAATAATACACATTTTCATGGCTGAAAAAAAATTCGCACCAGACTCATCAATATTTATTGATAATAATAGGCAATCGTTGACTCAATTCATTAACGTCACTGAAAGCCATGAACCGGTTGGTGGTAACATTAAATATTACTTTGAAAAAAATGAAGACACCAATTTTTTAAGTCAATTCCGAAAAATGCGTGATATGAAGGATGAATCAACTAGTTTTTTTGTGGCTACATTCTTGAACACTGATAATTTATTACAAAAATTTGTTATGTATATGTATCAGACACTTTACTTTAATTTATTAAGAGGTGTCAATACTAAATTATCAGATGTATATAGAAAAGATGGAGTTACTTTAGTAGCATTACCTCTCCAATCTGATGAAAAACTAACATTGTATTTCAAAGGAGGCACTACAATGAAATTTATTTATGATGAATTTTTAGATACTTTGCCACAAGCTAACAGAGATTTAATCAATAATAAACTAATGTCCCGCTTTAAGGCAAGTGATACTGATATGGGTTTAGATATTGATTGTTCATCCAACAAAAGATACATTATTATTAAGAATGCACTATCTTCACTTATTACAGAAACCTGTGATCTTATTGGTAATAATTTTGATTTCATGATTAATGATAACACACTAACCGAAGCAACAACTGCTGCAGCATGGCGTGCAACATGTGAAGGGGATGCAACTTTTACCAGAAACAATCCAGGTGCAGCTAATAGATTACCAGCAGGCGTTCGATTGGTTAATATTCTTAGAGCCAACGATCATGACGCAAGATTGTCCCCACATAGAGCTAACGAACAGGATGCAACATTAGCAGAATTTCAAGATAAAATTAAGGCAGTGAAAGATACTTTATTAGGTAATTTTAATATTGATGTATTATTAAATTATCTCAATAGATTACGCATTATTGATGGTAGTAATCGGGTTATTGCATGCCCCGACAATCCCATTATTTGTGGCATGATAATAGAACTAATTGATTATTATGTTATTATGTCTGGTCATCCGGCATCTGCAGACATTACAAACATAAAAGATACACTTAACACTGGTGCACATCAACAATTATTCGAATTATACCTTTCACTATATAAAATGTATACTGTCGAAAAAAGGGGTCAGTTTTTAAATTCATTACACGCAAAATTAAATTCTGATGAATTCAAAATACCTAATCAAGACCCAGCTAATCCTAAAAATATTATGAAGCGTATTTATTATGAAAAGTTTAGTAGTGGTGATAAATTAATTAGAAGGTTACAAGTTGATATACCAAGAGGCAATATTGATTTTGCTGAAAGAGCAGATTTTACAGTGCATGCAAATGATGACCCATATTTTACTAGTAGAATTACTAATTTTTCTAATTCAAATAAAAAACATTATACATCAGTTAATGCATCAATTCTAGATGAAGCAAATGATATTAAAACAGATTTTACTTTATTCAGAGTCAAATTAAATATAGTTTTAGATAGTGCATCATCATTTGAAACTGTTGATAGACTATCAAATAATTATGATGAAATTACCGGTAATGGTGCAGTTAATCAGATATTAATTCCATCTGAAATCTTAGATGTGTCAATTTCTGGTAAGCATGATACTGGACATCATGTTATTATTAATAGTAATACACCTTTAGATGAAAAAAAATTTGTAATAAATGGTATTGATTATAAACTATTTATTTACTCCTTGCAAAATCATGTAAATGATCTTAATTTCATTCTGTTTAAACAATGTGGGTATACTCCTTGGATAGACGCAAAATATGATAAACGTATTGATCGTTTGTTGTTTTTCACCATTACTAATAGTATGATTGCAGGTGAACGGGATAAAAAAATAATGAAAGACCTACTAACCGAATTTATAAATTTTGGTGCATCAATTAGAACTACTAACCCATCACCTGGAAAAACAGAATATCACTGTGACCCAAGGAATATACATAAATTTATAAATTACATATTACAATATGTTATAAATAGTGATGAATATAATTTTATTAATATTAGTAAAAAATATTATAACCATAATTTTCCAAATATATTGTTTGAAACTTATGATTTAAATACTATTCCAAACTTATTAGAAAAATTAATAAATTGTATTCTAGTATGGGGAAATGTCCTACTTACCGAACGTCAACCTATTACAAATTCAATTACTAAAAAACAAACAAACACAGTAATAGATAATAGAAGTAGATCTTTATTAATAAAACATATTTATAATAATAATGGTATAAATTTATCAGCTATTGAACCAAATACTTTAATCGTATTGAATAATCAAAATTATTTGAAATTCTTAAAAACAGTAACAGATACAGCTGCAACTTTAGTGCCAATTATGCTATAATAATGCTATCCTTACTAAACCGGCTAGGATTTTTGTCGGAAGCCAAAATCCGCCGTAGTAAGTTGAGTTCCTCAATCAAAAGCCGTTACGTTTATAAACGCAATAGGCTTTTAGAGGATAGTTAAAAAAGTTATCAATTTCTTTTTATAACAATATTAATTAAAAAAACCGACAAATAAAAATTAGAATAAACTAACAAAATAAAATCAATGAATATCTTGCAGAACAATAAATTACTAGCATTTTTCTTCACTACTGGGTTCTTAGCTTTTAACTTATGGGTAAAATGGGTTAGTGGTGAAATATTAGCACAAAAAGACTGCCCGTGTGCTGCTAATTGGCAAGTAGAACAAGTCAATACTATTTCGACAGTTGGTTTAGTTGTCGGTGTAGTTAATATATTTGTTCCAATAACCCGGACATTATATAATATTCCAATTATTAGCACTGTATTTACAGCACTAATTGTAATCATCCTGCTGATGTATGTTTTTGGCCTATCTAGAGTTGCTAAAAATCTAGGTGAAGATAAATGCCGGAAGACTTGTCGTGTTCCTAGCAGTGCTTTAGTCCAAAAATTCGGGGCCATGGAAACATTTAACCTTATCCTTATAGCTGCTGGTCTAGGTATCGGACTATTATATTTCTAGTGAATCTATTTAGAGACACAATTATTGGATACCGTCGCTTAAATAATCAAAAATTCTTGGGTCTTGTGTTACTTCACCAGTATATTTAAGGGATTTATAATACCTTTCTGTTAACTTTATAATAACATCTGGATTTGAACACATTTCGTCAAGTGTATATTGTCTTTCCTCTTTCAGTCTTGTTTTTTTAAGAGTTCTGGTAGCAGGCTGTAGTGTGCTTTGGGTTGAGGCAGCCGGTGCTGTGCTTTTGTTTGCGGCAGCCTGAACTGAACTTATATTTGCAGACATTTGCATTGATAGGTTATTAGCTACCCTATTCATTTTTGCAGCAGGCACCGTTCTATTATTTGCAGATTCAGGAGCAGATAATTTAGATGATATAACTGGACTAAATGAATGTGAACGTTTTTTGTTTTCCCCAATTGATTTTGGTCCATATAAGGTTGATAAAGTATTCATACTTTGATTAATTGGGTCCATTTTGTATAATTACTATATTTAATTAAAAATATATATATTCTTTTTAAAAAAAAAATTAATTAAATTAAATTATATTCTTTTTAAATAAACAAACATACATACATAGAAATAATGGATATAGATATGCATGCTAGGCATGCAGAACATAAAGTGGTTAAATTACTTCCAGATGCAACTATATTTAGAACGGTTAATGATAAAAATATAAGTGACTACATTAATGTCATAAATAGTAATGCACCTGTAGGAGGCAATTTAAAATACAGTTTTGAAAGATTTAATAATACAGAATTCTTAGATAAATTCAGGAATATGCGTGATTTGAAGGATGAATCAACCAAATCATTTGTAAATACATTTCTCGAAAACATAGATGATTTAAAAAAGTTTGTTATGTTCATGTATCAATTCTTGTATTATGAAATACTTATAGATATTAATAATGAGCTAACAAGACCATATAAAAAAGATACAGATAGTGTGTCATATACACTTGCATCTTTACCACTACAAAAAGATGAAAAAATTATATTATATTTCAAAGGTGGCACAACAATGTATCTTATTTATGATAATTTTGTATCAAATATAGCTTCAGAAGAACAAAAAGCCAAAGTTAATGAACAACTAAAAAGCAAATTCTCACCAAGTGATACTGATATGGGCATAGAAATTGTATGTAATACAACTAAACGGTTCATTATTATAAAAAATGCGTTATCAAGCATTATTACCAAATGTTTTGACAAAATAGGATATATGTTTGATTTCTTGTTGAATAAACAAATTACTAATTCTACAACTCTTGAAGATTGGATTGGTATGTGCAAGTCAGATGATGCAATACAAGGATACTTCCCAGATATTAATACACTACCAAATGTTATATATACCCATGTTAATGAAAAAATAGAAGATATTATACATAATGTGCAACATTGCAAGGTTGAAATTCATAAAAACCCAAACGACCATAGAGTAATATTAGGATTATTGAACAAATATATTAAACGGACCGACACCAATATATCAGTTCCAAATAATCCAGTTGTATGCGGTTTATTAATTGAATTGATAGAATATATTGGTAGTTTGCAAAATAGCGACTTACATTCTAAAATAGTTAGGTATAAACCATTCCTAGAAAAAGCTTCTAGATATATACTATTCCAATTATACACTTCACTTTATAAAATGTATTCAGAGGAAAATAAGAAAAAATATCTTGATAAATTGCATAGTGTTTTTAATTCCGGCGAACTGGCATTTAACACAAAAGTAGCCACAAAAAACATATATCATGAATCATTTAATGGTGCAGACAAACTTATTAGACGCAAACAGTATGAAATACCTAGAGACAAAATTAATTTTAGCACTAGGGAGAATTTTGCTATTAGTGCATCTGATGACCCATATTATACTGGTATAGTTACTTCATTCGAGCCACATGGTAAAGAAGGACATAAATCACATTATATATCTGTAAATAATTCAATATTAGTTGATTCAAATAATATAAAAATAGATTTTTCATTATTCCGCATAAAATTATTACTAGAAGTAACTGATGAAAATGCGTATGAATATATTAATAAATTATCACATAATGTAGAAGAAATTAAAAGAACAGGTATAGTGAAACATTTATTGATTCCATCTGAAATATTGGATGTGTCAATTGCCGGTAAATCTGATACAGGGCATTGTATAGTAATTAATGAGACTAATCATCTCGATGAAAAAAAATTTAAAATTAATGATAGTTTGACATTGTCATTAATTATATATAGCACTAAAAATCATATTAATGATTTAAATCAAATTTTATTTAAACAATGTATGTTTACACCATGGCTTGACTCTAAATATGCAAAACGTATAGACCGACTAATATTCTTTATTATGATGTATATGCGCGATAAAAACCTAACAAATATTCCAGCTTATACCACATTATTAAATCATTTAATATCTATAAAAAAACACATAACTATAACTGAAAAAATTACATCTATTGGAAATATTAAAATATATACTTGTAAAAAAGAAATAATTAATGACTTCTGTAAAAACTTACTCGAATATGTAAACAATAAAAGTGACTACAATTTTATAACTTTATCACGTAAAATAAAATATGTATATACAAATATGCCATACTTATATTATGATATTTACAATTTATGTTCAGAAACTGATTTTAATTATTTTGAACTCCTAATTAATTGCTGTCTAGCATGGTCATGTTTATTATATACTGAAACATGTTCAGATAATTATATAGTTAATTCAGATGATAATCAGATACCAATCACATCTGATTCAAAGATAAATTTAATTAATACACTACATAAAAAAAATGCAATGTATATTGTGACTAATGCGCGACCAGATGAAATAATTTCTAATAATATACAAAAATATCTAGAATTTTTATATACAGTGAGCAGTAGGATAGAATTACTTGAACCTTTATTTAATGAAACACCCATTGAATCTGTCACAGAAATGAATACCTCACCTAGCTCATCTAATAATATAGCAATGGTTCCTAGTGCCGAAAATATAAAATCACCAAAACAAACACTAAAACGTAAACGTGGATCCACAAGTAGTTCAAATTATAGTAATGCTAGTAATTATTAAAAACCGCACCATTTGAGGCGGTAGGTATTCCAAGATTACTTTTTCATATTATTTAAACCTAAAACGCATATTTTAATAGCAATTTAAAGGAAAAAAACGTTTTTGTAATAATTAACATAATTACCAATATTCAAACAATTAACATCTTTACAGCTTTCAAGCCAAATCAAATTAATATTCCATTAAATATGTCTGACAATATCAATGTTCCTGTAACACCAGTAGTTGAAACCCCAGCTACCGCTGTTGTTGAAACCCCAGCTACTGCTGTTGTTGAAACCCCAACTGTTCCAGTTGTTGAAACCCCAACTACCGCTGTTGTTGAAACCCCAACTGTTCCAGTTGTTGAAACCCCAGAAGTGAAAGGACAGCAATTTAATGATGCATCTTATTTCCAATATCAACAAGGTCTCTTTTATGAATTTCTTGCTGATTGCCTAGTTAAATGGGTTGCAGATGTTAGGTCAGCCGCTAAACCTAATGAGCAAAATGTTCAACAAGATGCATCGAATCCGGAAAGCCAGAAGCAAATCAGATCATTTATTGATACTTGGACATACGCACTATACACACGCGGTATCAAACGCCGTCGTATTACATATGGCCCCGATCTTCCTGATCTTAGTGGTGTCCAGTCAGTTGATGAACTCCCAAATGCTAGTGATCTGCGTGCACAACACGTAATTGGTCAATCACCTGAAGCAGACGTTGCATATCTTGCAGCTGCAAAATCAGGTAATGCATTCCAGCGTGTATTTTACGGAACTAGTAGTTCAGTGCTACTCCAATTCTATTATGACAAACAAGCACCTGGATTTGTTAAGACGGACCCACTTACTATGTTCTGTCGGCATGTAGTTTTTGACCTGAATAGCATGTCAATTATTTCAGTAGGTATGCCAGGAGCACTCAGTTATGATGCGTTCATGACCAGCCAAGGTTCGGATGGCGTAAGTATTGAGGAATTCTTAGAAGGCACAATGCTCGTGTATAATCAACGTCTAGGCCATTTTGGGCAACAATCAGTTGTAGCAACACAAACCGCAAATGATGAACCTAGCACATCACCAGGTCAACATACATCCCAGCCACAACATGATTGGGCGCTTTCTACACGTCGTAAGCTAGGCACATCATTCTTCAATAATCCAGGTAAAACATTCGACCAAATGTTCCGTGATAATAACACCGCAGCTGGAACTGAATTTGGTGATTTAGATTACCTAGCAGATAAGGCTCTCGTGTTCAATCTAGAACATGCAGAAAACCGTGTGGTTAACCCAGTTATCACCAACCGTAATACACTAGTTGCCGCATATCAACTTCCTACTGATTTCAGTGTTGTCCGTGAATCAGTAGGTAGTATTCTTAATGCAGTCTTCAACGCAGGTTGTTCACAACAGCCAAATTCAACTGACCAACCTATTGATTACTCAGGGCTACTCAAACATGCCGTTATGTCACATGCTGTTGTTGCAGAAGTTAAACAACTATCTATCCAAACAGTAGCAAATGACCTAACCACTCACGGTGTTAAAGGTCTTCGCATACCAACTCGGCTATTTGTATATCATGGAACTGATCCACTTACAGTTGTAAATTCCATGGTCGCAAATATGGATCAATATATGGCAGGAGTTATGCTAAAGACAGCTGGTGAAACACGTCGCACCAAAGTCCGTAACCCGACACATTATGAACTACTCCAAATTAAAGGTTCGGGGCCAATTACAATTAGTGATCGTAATAAACATAATCTATTCAAGGTATATTGGAATCTACGCCAACGTGGACCCGAAGCAATTCAGCAATTCCTGGATGTCTTTGATAACAAGACTGCTACTTACAAGAACATCTTTACATGGTATGATGTCCTTATTAGCGGGATGAATTACCAGTTATTCCAGGAATACCATAATGTATTTGTCCGTAAATCGATGGCAGCACAATCTATTAGCTATGCATTCAAACCTCTTTGTGGAGAACTCCATAAACTTTATAAATCTACCCGTCAACCAGTTACCAGAGATACTGTGATTCAATTTATTAGTAAACTAGAGCATAATCAAGTATATTGGCGGCTTTTTGGGATTGATGCATAATTTATATTATTAAGTATTAATTATTAATTACCCGAATCGGTAGTTGTTCGTTAGCATTTTATCATTTTTTGTTTATATCATAGTAAGAATAAAGAATACGTTGGCAAAAAAGGCAAGCCAAATAAATATTGAAATACACCAAGATAAAATAAATTCACAGCAAACATGGATAAAAAACAATTATTTACTGTAAGAGCCCCAACATTTTTGATGAATAATGACCATGAAATAATTAAATCAGGCAATTCACCAACACAATTGCCAAACACATCAGAAATACAAAATAAATCCCCAAATAAACCATCAAATAAGATGAATAACTGGCATCGGCTACAGAAATTATTAACAAATGTTACAAAGAATAAATACATATTGCTTACACTTATTGAATTCTTAAGCACATTCAAGAATTATATTAACAATACTGCATGCGATGGAAAAATAAATAAACTCGAAATTTTCAATATTAATGAACTTATTGATAACCTAGCGCATCAAATAAATAATGTCCGAAAAATTTTGAATAAAAAAAACATACTATTTTTTGAAATTATATGGAGTCAGGGAAATATTGAATCCATTGTTGACATATATATACATACCTTATATTTGCTTGAAAAGTATGGAGCCCCATCGCTTGTTTATACCATTAACTGTTATTTGTTAGTATATTCAGGGTTACTGGATATTTATAATTTATGGAAAAAAGGATATTATCAAGTATCGGGTGAATTACAAATACCTCTGCAGCCTGGCGATAATTCTACACCTCAGCTAGGTTCCGCAAAACAACCTAGAAACCAATCATTATCAGAAGAAGATAGTGATTCCAGCCAGGATGAAACTTTATTTCAAATACATGTATCAACAACAACTGGTAATGCCGGATATTCTAAAAATATTAAAACACCTATTAGGACTACATCTGGATTAAATAAATATCCTAGCACAGGAAATAAGTATACCAATACACACATCCCTGATTCTATCTTTGGTTCTTCACAGCAAAAACAAGTATTCAATGTTATAAACAATATTTTCACCAGAGTAGCATTACAAAACACATCTAGGGCATATGCCAATACATCTCATATACATACTGACGAAATTATTAAGAAATTGCTTATGATGTATCCGTCGAATAATCCTAATCCTAATAGAAATCCATCATATGCAAGTGATTATCTTGAGTTACTTACACATATTACTCATATACAACAAGTGTCCGCATTTCATATTAATGGTAATACTCAGACTGACATGTATAATGCATTATCTATATTCAATTCATGCGGTATTATTAAATCAAAATCGAGTAGGCTTTTTACTGTAAATCATATGGTGAGCGAAATTTATAGGGATATCGCGCAACGGGTAATTCCATCAGGAATTGCTACACATGCCAATTGTAATGTTTGGGCTGCAGATATTACAAATCCATTAATATATACAACTATCCCTAATTTTGATAAAATCCGGGAAAGTATTATGCACATATTCATACGAATTACTATTGGTGATTCTAGCATATTATTCATTGTCACTGGACAAATATATAATAATAATATACTCATCGGGTATAAATATAATTTTACAAACCGGCAAATAAAATATATTACACAGTCAGTATTTGATTTAGATGATATAGCAACTGGATTCCGCGCAAATATTCTTAAGTTACTAACTACCAAACAATTACTAACAGGAACGGTTCAACAAATCACAACTTGGTGCTACGATAAATGGCAATTATATAATACAGTTATTAAGATGACATTACTAGAGTGTATGAATTATTTCTTGGCGCAATCTATCACACGTAAATGTGATATTTTGACGGTATTGATTCTCAACTCGACGCATGCAGATAGCACCTTCCGGGCATATATATTAAATGATATACTAGTGGATGAAAACAATAGCCAAATTGAAAAAGAAGTATTTGCAGGACTTCATCCCGCTATTCAGTGCAAACTAAGACGTATTATAGATAATAACATTAATTCTACGCCAAATTTAGAAGACGGGCAATTATCAACTAATAAATCGAATGCATCTAAAGTTAAAACTGATGAACTTACATATGAAAGACGCATTCAATTATTAAAAACTGATGATAGTGTCAAGGGAAAAGCACTTGAAAAACTCCGTGAAATTAATAATAAATCAAATGATAATAGTAGTAAACCTCAGCAATATTTAGATGGATTATTGAGCATACCATTTGGGACATATGCTAAAGAATGGATTATATCTAATTCTGAATGTATTATTGAAAAATCCAGGGTTATCGTCATTAATTTTATATGTCTATGTTACGACTATAAGGATATATACGACTGGGCAAATAATGCATTAACTTGGGCAGCAGCCACATTTGGATTACCTGGATTACCTGAATTTATTGGTGGATTGTCGAGCCAACCTAATAGCAGAAATGGTAGCCCGAGTAATAGGCTGCATGACACAAATAATATGGCTAATACCAATAATCAGGTATTGATATCATCTGCTATTCATGATGAAAGTTTATCAGCTAGGTTCCTTGATGTTACAAAACAATATTCGATACTCGAAAAATATTTGTTGATTGAGCTTTCGCTTGCTAAATGTGGTATTACAACTATCCGGCAACTTGCTATATACCTAGCACAACAAATTATAGCCAGGCGCGTATTAGTTAGTGCATCTGAGATTGAGTCAGCTGTTTTAACTGAGGCATTAGCATCACTTGACATAACTCAGTTACAAGATATTCAATTTGAGCTTCAACAAGAAGATATAAATGTTGCCATCGGCCAACAGCAATCCAATTACATTAATATAACTAACCCGGAGCTATTAGAAAATCGCACTGCTAGGAATATCATAACAGAGTGCTTAATAACAGAGGGATATTTTTATGATATTGGATACCCGACTGACATTACTAGGTATTTGCAACGTGTAACAGAATTAATTAAGAATCATGAAAATCACCGTGCCGACAAACAGCGATTTATTCAAAATACACGTGCCCGGTTAGATTCAAGTATATATGGGCAGCGGGAAGCTAAAGACCAAATAGTCCGGATTATTGCACAATGGGTTAACGGTAATCAGGATGGGTATTGTCTAGGCTTCGAAGGCAGTCCGGGCCTAGGTAAGACTTCATTGGCTAAATATGGGATTTCACAAGCACTAATTGATGCCAACGGAAAAGCCCGGCCTTTTGGATTCATCGCTCTAGGTGGTAGTGCAAATGGTAGTATCCTAGAAGGGCATTCTTATACATATGTTGGTAGCACTTGGGGCAGGATTGTCGATATACTTATCCAGTCCCGGTGTATGAACCCTATTATATTCATCGATGAGTTAGATAAGATTAGTAATACCGAATCAGGGCGTGAGTTAATCGGGATTCTCACACATCTTACCGACCGGACACAGAATAACGAATTTATGGATAAATATTTTGCGGGTGTTAAATTGGATTTGAGTAAAGTATTATTCATTTTCAGCTATAATGATTATTCGCTCCTAGACCCTATTTTGGCCGACCGAATTCACCGGGTGAGATTTGAGAATTATACTATTAGTGACAAGGTTGCTATTAGCCGGGATTATTTAGTTCCTAGAATCGCTGCCGAAATTAATATGTCACTTCCGATAAACCTAGATTCGACAGCAATCGAATATATAATTAATTCATACACATATGAAGCTGGTGTTCGCAAATTGAAAGAGAAATATTATGATATTTTTCGTGAACTTAATGTCCGCGATATTAGTGGAGACCTCGACGCATATGAGTTATCTCCTACCGATAATTCACTTGCATTAACCAATAATATTATTGATAGTATCCTAGCAGCGCATCATAAGATTGAAATAGACCGGCCACTTGCTAATCCTAGAGTCGGCGTCGTTTATGGTTTATATGCAACTGGGATGGGTATCGGGGGATTGACTATAATTCAAGTTAGCCGGAAATTGGCCGATCATGGTGGAATACTTCTTTGCACTGGAAAACAAGGTGATGTTATGATGGAAAGTATGAAAGTCGCGCTGACTCTGGCTTGTTCATTGGTCCCTGATTCAGTTCTCGAAAAATGGGGATTGCTTCCTGACAAACAAAGCACATCTAGGTTAGTGGATACTAAATCTGATTCTGCCAACACTATTACTGAAACTAATAAAAATAAAACAACCGAAACTAGCACAACTCTAGAAAACAACGATTCTTCAAAATCTAATGCTACAACAAAATGGTCATTCCATATCCATGTCCCTGACGGTGCCACTTCAAAGGATGGGCCTAGTGCAGGGTGTGCGATTACTCTGGGGTTGGTTAGCCTATTACTTGACCGCCCAGTCCGGAATGATGTTAGTATGACCGGCGAAATTGATATGCTAGGACATGTATTACCCATCGGCGGCCTAGATGCTAAGATTACGGGGTCACGACAAGCGGGGATCCGAACTATTCTAGTCCCGCGCCGGAATCACCAAGACCTCAAGCGGATACAAACTAGGACACCAGAAATTTGCAACGGGTTGACAATTCATTTAGTAGATACTATTCAGGAAGTCCTAGAACACGGATTAGATGGCGGATGGGCTAAATAAATTTTGGTTTTGGAATTTACTTTATTGATTTTTATGTTCAACATCAAAGTATTTAATTTTTTCAGGAACCGAATGGTGTTCCGGGTTTTGACATTCTATCCCAGTTTGTTGAAGTGAGCTTGTGGATGTATTTGATATTGGTGTGCTAGGTATCAATCTAGCAGGTGCTGTAGCACGCCGGTCAGGAATAGGGTAATAAGGTAATCTTGATTCTTGTATCCCGGTGGATAGCATCATATCTGGTTCTAATTCTGTATTTATTTGTGGATAAAGTGGAAGGTAATCCTGATTAAATGAAGGTGGTCTGGCTGGCGGAGCAGTTGGTTGTGTATTAGTGTGCGATTCGGCGACAGTCATTCTATTGAATAATTCCGATGTCATATCCAAATAATTTTCATTCCTAGCAGTAGATATGGTAGTTGCAAGTTCAATTGCCTGATATGGTTCAAATAATTTATGTTCAAATACATGTTTTTGATTATCTAAACCAGTAAATGGATTATGTGCAGTTAAGTGGTATCCCAAACATAATAAATATCCGACTGCTGCAGTTTGCCTTAAACAATTGGTCTCTTGATTGCGCTGACGATATTTAATCAGTCGGTGTAAATTATTGGGATTAGGTGGCGGTTGTGGAAATTGTTTCAGTTCTAGGTTAGACCCAGCAAGTTTTGTAGTTATCTCTTGATAAAGCTTATAACTTTTCTTATATAGCGCATCATTATAAATATCTAGTTCTTTACATTGTTTCTCAGTAGCAAATGACATATCTTGTTCAGGAATCAGAATATATTCTTCTTTATGTTGTTGCCGGTGTTGAGTATTGTGCACAACTGGTTCCAGTTTAGGAACTGACGTGGTTTGGGTATTTGAGTTTGCTGGTAATAATTGATGTAGATTCAGGGATGTATTGCCAGGGTTGCGGGATAAATCACGACTAATTCGTTTAGCAATGACTTTCCGGCGCATATCATCTAGAGATGCTGATAGTCTTTTTGGTGAGAACATGCAGGATGGAATGGCTAATTAGGCCAAAATTGACTGTAATTTTTTACTATATTACAAATATTATTTTTTATTTATCTTAATTTGTCAAACCAACGCAATAGCTATTATTAGATAATTTAAGAATATCATGAGCTACATGTTTTTAAGAAATCTAAACACAAACCTATAAGTCAAACTCTCAAATATTACCAGAAAAACACTAATTATTAATGTTGACTGCTGAAATAACAAATAACTTATATCAAAATTTTCTAACACTAAATCAAGGGTTTAGTCTCGCGAATAATGGGGCATGGCTATTACTCTTGAATAAAGTCATGGGTATGGTGGCTGAATTTAAATCAAGTGACTTGACACGCGATGACCGGATTGACCTAGTCGTCGCAGTCGTAATGCGCTATCTGGATGAGAAAACCGAACTACCAGATAACCAACTCCAACATATTACTACCTCAGTCCGGGCTATGTGTGTTGCTATGCTAGGTTATGGTGGTGAACTCGCCGGCAAACAACCTATAGCACGCATTCCTAATGACCCAGAGTTAGTTAATACACCTCTCCGAATCACCCAATTACTTATGGATAAGATGCAAGAATTAGTCCGACGCGACCCTAAATCTACAGAAAATCTAGGCCAATTTCTGCCACAAATAGTTATGCTCTGTATTACCACTATTAATAAGTTCCGCAATTTGACTAACCTCGAAAAACGCAATTTAGTAGTTGATGTAATTAATTCGTTCCTAGATGAATACCTAGCACCGCGGCTTGCCACAAATTCTGCACAGCAACTTTCACTCGCCCTATTCAAATCGGATTTGGGAAATATGGTTGATTTGTTTGTCGGGATTGCTAAGGGTAAGTCAGAATATAATTTTAATTATAAAGACCCAGTTGGCCGACGGAACCTACTCGCATGTATTGGAACTGGTTTTGTTCGTGGTGTAGCACTACTAGGACTTTGTTTCAGCCGGGCCAATACTACTACTGATACTACCACTGATACTACCACTGCTCTTGCAACTACAAGTGCAGATACTAACCAAGTGCACGAAAATAATACTTTTATTGCAGAATCAGTTGATTCCACACCGGATTCTAAAGATACCGATAGTAATAATACTATTAGACCATCTGTCGATACTGAATTGCACACTATTATGGAGGAAGTTGATGCCAACACATCGCAAGAAGAAACAGAAAAAAAAGAAGAACACACTGAAGCTAAAAATAACTCTTTAGCTGCACCTATTTCAGAAATCGAACCGGTAAATGATGAACCGAATGCAGTAGAATTGGTTCAAGTAATTATAGATACGATGGCATCTACAAATACTGATCTGGATTTATCTAGTGACGTTTAAATAATTTTGTTTTTTTATTTCATTATCACTATTATATTTTGTAAATTACTGTTATTAATCAAATTTAATAATAAAATAACTCTAAAAATAAATACACGCATCAAGTATGAGCACCAAATCTGCCACCAATACTAGTAAGAAAAATACACAACACACTAAGAAAAAACCAAAAATACCAAAAAAACCCATATATTTAAGTTCAAAATATTTAAGTATTAAAAAACAGAATAAAATCACACATATAGATAGATTTAAACATAGGTTTGAAATATTATTTCAAATACACGATGAAATAGAAATGTATTACATAACCAATGATATGATTAAACCATATTTAGAATTATTAATTGATAGGGATGTAGAATATATAATTCCTAAAGATAAACTTTATTCAATTTGGCAAACAATATTAAAAGATAACAGATATTTATTATATTTAGACCAATTTATATCAATAGATAATTTTTGTAAAACTAATGGAGTAAATACAGGTAAATGTAATATTGATGAGTATATAAATGAAATTACAAATCACCCAACTGAAAATAGCTCAAACCAAAAACAAAATACGCATACATTATATTTTGAATTACCAACAGCACAAATTATAAATAAGGAAATTAATGCAAAAAAAATACCTATCGACCAAAAATCTATAGGTTTATCATACTCTCATCTCATTTATAAACAAATGGATAATATTATCACTAAAAATATGAAAAATATTAACACAATGTCTACTATAAATGATGTCTTGTGTATAACAGCTCATGGACAAATAGGTGAAAAATTAGAATTAATAAAGGTGCCACCGGGTATGGTAATCGCATTTATATCACCATTAAATAAATTAACATACGGTGATATAGATGTTTTTAAAATAATTAATAATTATCTAGATGATGCGAATTTTTATAAAAACCCTGCTTGCTATTTCCGTAGCAATAATTGTTTAAAACATACAACATATTATTATCCAGGGCAATATGCACCAAATTCATTATTTGAATATGATACAAGTATAGAATTGGAAAAAACTAAAATGGGTGTATTTAACAGAACAGGTAAAATAGATGACCAATTATTTATTAATCTTGAAAATGGTAAATACCAAATAACTTTGAATATGTTAGTTAATACCAAAATGAAATATTTAAAAAACAAAATAATTTATATTAATTGTTGTCGCACATGTGATTTTAATTTGCCACATAAGGAAATAGAATTTCTGTATAGATATGAACACATTATTAATTATTTGAACATTAGTAATTGTGATATATTTAAAGGTAATATTATTAAGGGTTGCCAAGAAGATACATTTAATAAATATGATGAAAGAGGAATATTTACTAAGTCAGGAAATAATACAAAACAAAAATGGTTTTTTGATTCCGCATTATCATATACCTTTAATACAAATGACATAAAAAAAACATCTTATTTATCATTTGATGATGACAAATGGCTGCAAGTATTAGATAAAATAAACGAATTAGATACCAAAAAACAAATATTATATTTAAATTCAATAATATTATTCTTATTAAATCAACTTACTGATGACACAGCTGATTTATATAGTGACAGAATAATTGAATTATTAGATCGTATTAAGTATAAATCTAATTTGATTTATCATGAAGATATTAAAGATAATACTATATCACCTGAATCTACCAGCGATGAAGATAGTTACTTATACATGTGGGTAAAAAATTATGATATTTTAACTAAAATTTATGATGTATTTTCAACACATAATGTTCCATTTGAAAAATTTAAAAGAGTATATAAAATATTATTAGCACTGGCAGATGAAGAAGAAAATAGATTATTATATGATACTCTTGTTGATACATATGATGATTTAACGGCATGAACCAATAACTACATTAAACCAATACTATTAAAATAATATTACAATTCCGTTCCAAATTATTTCATTGTTAAAATGTGTTTTGTGTTTTGTTTTTTGTTTTTCGTTTTCGTGTTTGAAATTGTTTTAGCACTTGTTTAGATAGACGTTTAATACTTGATTTATTTATTGATTGACGCTGTTTTTTGCCACCTTTTTGTTTATTGTTTGCAGGACTAATTGGTAAATAACTATCATCCATCAAATGAAAATCTTTCACGTCTGGGTCATCATATTCACATGTAATATCAATTGCATTTTTGCAAAATTCAATAAAATTATTAAAACAGTTTGAAATAGCTTTTGATTGTTGGTCTTTTGTAAATTCTGTATAAATATCTTTAATATTGGAACACCTTATTTTTTGTGGGTTACCTTTAATTAGTTGCATAAGCCAACCTTTAAAAACCATATAACAAGACTGCATTTTACCAAAACCAAGTGATCCACTATATAGAATCTCAAATTGTGGGTTTAACTTGTAAAATTCATATGAATAAATTATATTTTGTAAATATTGCATATTATATCCAGCCCAGAAATAAATGCTTTTGTATATTAATTTATTTTCCAATTTATCCAAAAATTTATTAATTTCGGATTTATATGCTGTATAATATTTATACTCAGCACTACCATATGAGTTTTCCTTACTAAATCTAACATAATTTGCAATTATATATTTTTGTGGATCAATATCATTTAATTGGCCAAGTAAGTCTTTATAAATGGCAACGCCTTCGTTGATAACTTCAATTTGTTTATCACCAGTAGGATAATCTGCAACGACACTATTAGGATTCTTAATAATATAACTTATTACAAATATATCAGCATTTTCATTATCATCTTTATATTTTAATATTGACTCTCTATTTATGTCATCTTCATATTTTATGTTGCTAAAATCATCTATCATCACAATTAATGTTTTGCCCTTTTTTTTTAAAAACCCAGGAAACATATGATATTCACCTTCAGATACAATTCTACTTCCTATCGAAATATAAATAAAATCATATTCTTTTTTCTTCTCAAATACAAAATCATAATTTATATTATCAAATATAAGTCTTTCTTCTGTATCTTTATTTCCAACTATATGTATTTGCAGCATTTTAAATTGTTATTATTTATATTAATTATTATTATATTTTTAATTAAATACTAAAAAAAAATATCATTTAATCACTTTCATATTCCTCACCATCGCTTATATATTCATTTTCAGTGTCTGTTTCAGGGTCAGGTTCAGGGTCAGTTTCAACATCCGTCATTTCTGCTAATTCCGAAAATTCCGAATTAGTATCAGTCCCGGATTCATGGTCTAGGAACCCACATTCAATATTTATATCATCATTAGTTATTTTATGAAACACCGGGAAATGCGGTGTAAGTTTCCTCCATTTATTTTTAACACCTTTTCCTAGCCCAACCATATTGTGTGAGACATACAAGTGATACCCCTTAATCTTCATAACCCACGCGGTTGCTAATTCCACCTGGCCACCCCGGGTTATATTCAGATATTCAATCCTGGATTTAAGTGGTAATCGAGTCTCCCACTTACTACGCGGGATATGCAAATGTCCCAGCAATCGGTCTTTTATTTCGGCGATTTCAGTTTGGTCTGGAAGTTGGTAATCAAAATACATAGCCCGGATGAAATACACCTTACAAATCTTAATAATCCGCGCATATGCCAAATCTATGAATTCACTTATTATAACCCGTTTCTCATCATCACCTAGCACTGATGCTGCTCTGCTGCTAAGTTCTGTTGCAGCGCCATCACTTGTCGACGCAAGACTATTAGTCTCTTCTAATTCATCCGTTAATTCATCTTCTGACTCTGATTCATAATCTTTTTCCTGGTGTCGATGTTTTGCTATCCTAGATGAGCTTTGGTGTAGTTTAGCCGACCTAGATTTTTGTTTACCCTGATTTGCTCTATGTTGCTGTGCTAGGTTAGTTGCGCTGGTGGCGTCAGCAATAACTATTCTTTTAGTAGCAGTATGTGGTTTGGATAGAGGGTTAGTTTGTTGTTGGCGGCGTTTTAATGACCTCCTGCGCGTCCCAATAACTCCTTCCGCTTCTTGGAGTGATGCTAGGTTATCAACACCTAGCGCGCGGACACGGGACTCATATGCCGCATCCGCATCACTAATAATCCCGCTGACTAGGACTTTCGCCCTAGCAGTCTTAAGTTTATTCTCAATCTTATCTTGATGGAAAGTCTGGAAATCTTCTTGAACCCAATCCGCCACACGTTGTGAATCCGCTGCCATGGATAATTGATGCCTGTCCCAAGAATTTGTAATTCTAGGCCCGTGTTGTTTCAGTGCCGTTTGATTTGCCGCATCCCGCATTTCAGCAATTTGTTGCGTGAGTCGTTCGCGCTCTTCTTTCATTTTCCGAAGATTAGCTAATTTTTCTTGGATATTCGCCATTTTATTATTTTGGGTATTGTCTTGATATGTGTTAATACTTAATTATTTACCATAAAATCGTTTTTATACCTAAATTAGCATTTGTTTTAAAATATTTACAAATACCTGAATTACAGCAATACATAAGAGATATTAGATACTAAAGTTCAACATGGGTAATAATATATCAAACAAGTCCAAATTACCACCATCATACGATGAAGCTACAAATAGCAAACAAGAATTGCCTATTCAACAACCACAAGATAAAGATTTAAATCAACCAGTGCAGATAGAATTTATAAAGTCGATACAAACTGAATATAATACACAACAAAAATTTAAAAAAGAGCAACAAATACAAAAAGATGAATTATATATTCAGAAAATAAATAATTATTATAATTTAAATTACATTACTTTCTGCAAGGAATGTATATTAAAAATAAATAAATTAATTGCCAGTGCTGTATCTAAAGGAGAAACATTGGTATATATTGGGTTAGAAAAGTATTTGCCCAGAAAGTATTATTGTAAATATGAACCAAATATTCAATTTATGTATACTGAAAAATGTGTTGAATTCATTAGGGAAAAGTATAGTCAATACTCCATTAGGCTGATAAAACAAGTTAATGCTAATAACTATTGTGTTATTATAAGTTGGGGCGATGCTCCTCCAAAATGCCCCAAATATTGGGAATTCAAGTGACTTATATCCAACCAGGTAGTTTAGTAAGAATATGAATCATATTATTTAATTTTAATATTGACAGTTAAAAATTGTTTTTTATAAATCTTGGTTATTTGGATAATTAAAAATAACAAAAACAAATTATTTTAAAAATTACTGCTACAAATTACTTTTACAAATTACGGCAAAATGGGTAATACTAAATCGGCTCAGAAACAAAATATAGCAGAAACACACCATGAACAATCACCACCACCATATGAAGAATATAAACCTACTGTTAAAATTCCTACGCTAACCCATCAACCTATAAAACTTAAAGAGTTAAAAGATGAAGAACAAAAATTTGCGGTGGAACAAAAAAAAGCATATGAAGAAAATTACTCCAAGACATGCGATTACATTATTTATCTAATTAATGGTAGCTTACTTAATAGAAATAAATCCGTCGGCCATATAACAATTAACATACCCTCCAAACATACTATCAAGCACATCCCTAATAAATATCTGTCAACTAAATTAACAAACATGTACATGCTAAATTATATTCAGTTTGTGCGTGAAATGTATAAAGATTATAAGGTTGAAACACCAAACCGGATTGGTTGTATTACATTTACAATTTACATTCCTGAATAAAAAATTGTTATGCTAGGACCTTTTTTACGGGCAAAAATTGTTTATTAAATTACTACTAATATTATATCAAGATTTGGTGCAAATAATTAAGTATTATGTCTGAGCAAGTAAATGAACCTAGCACAGCAGCGCCGGTTGTTAATAACCCTAGTCGGCCGGCTAAATTTAATCCAACTATTCGATATACTTTTGAAGCCCGATTAGTAGAGGCAATGATTGAAGATTATTGGGAATATCTCCTTGCTGAATTACCAGCCCGTGGACTAGTTACTGCTCGCGAATTAGAATACTTGAAGAAAAGCGGATTGCTTGGCCGATTTATAAGTGAAAATCAAGTCCTCATTAATTGCTTCCGGCTAGGGTGCGGCTAGGCCGGCAAAAACCGGCTAGGGTGCGGCTAGGCCGGCAAAAACCGGCTAGGGTGCGGCTAGGCCGGCAAAAACCGGCTAGGGTGCGGATGATAAAGCTGTGCTAGGACGATAAATTCCAGGTTTAAATCTATTTTTTAATTTATTAATA